>RCNH01000191.1_pt1 | contig 28575 bp, 29 predicted proteins | sample 2041161 | NCBI WGS metagenome assembly RCNH01 (sample SAMN09708215, study PRJNA481090) | Feces metagenome, whole genome shotgun sequencing project. | biome: feces | host: Leptonychotes weddellii | place: Antarctica: Sion Island | collected 2010-03-01 | reverse complement strand
CCTAGAATGCAGCTGGAATCAGTTGACTGCTTTGGATGTCAGTAAAAATACTGCTCTTGTGGATCTTGGATGCAGCGGTAATCAGTTGACTACTTTGGATCTCAGCAAAAATACCGCTCTTGAGTACCTCTACTGCAATGAAAATCAGCTGACTGCTTTGGATGTACGCAACAATCCCGAACTTATCTTTCTTGACTGTAGTAACAACTATCTAAGCAGCCTGGATCTCAGTAACAACCCCAAGGCGACGCAGAGCGTATATGCAAGAGGAAACGCCTATGTGCTGCCCCAGGGAACCAACTTCGACTACACCACGCTGCCCGGAACCTTTGATATCGACAAGGTTTCTGATGTAGTGGGCGGCAGCTTCAATAAGGAAAAGCACACCTTTAGCCTCGATCATGGTAAAACAACAGCCACCTACACCTATGACATGGGAAATGGCCTGAAAGAAACCTTTATCCTCCACATCAATCCGTTCACCGATGTGAAGCAAGGAAACTACTACTATGACAGCGTTCTTTGGGCAATAGACAATGAGATCACCGACGGTACCGCTCCCAACACCTTCTCTCCTGAGAAAAACTGCAAGCGTAGTCAGATTGTGACCTTCCTGTGGCGTGCTGCCGGCTCTCCCGAGCCTGTCAGCAGCAGCAGCCCCTTCAAAGATGTTCAAAATCCCTCCGCCTTCTACTATAAGGCAGTTCTCTGGGCTGCGGAAAATAGCATCACCTCCGGTATCACTGCGGATGCCTTCAAGCCTGATGCAACCTGTACCCGTGCCCAGGCAGTTACCTTCTTGTGGCGTGCTTGCGATAGACCCCATTCTGATACTGCTGACAGTTTCTTTACTGATGTTCAGGACCCAGAGAAGTACTACTATACAGCCGTTCTCTGGGCTGCGGAGAACAACATTACCACCGGTGTTGCACCCAATGTGTTCCGCCCCGATGGCATTTGCAAGCGTGGTCAGATTGTAACCTTCCTTTATCGCTACCTGGAGGACTAAGCAGAAAGTTTCTATTGGTAAAATAGCGAATTAAGATCATCCATAAAAAGTGCCTGTTTCAGAACATCCAAGTTCCGAAGCGGGCACTTTTCATATAACTTTTAGTTCCTTTCCACATATGGTTGTTCTGTGATAATTACTTTTACAATTAAAAGAGAAAATGCACCTTTTAATTGAATCAGCAGCAGCAAAATTAGTGAAATTTTTCCATTGACAAATCAGTGTCATATGTTACAATATAATTCATACACTGCAATGTATTGATGTGTTGCCACCAAAACGCAAAAAGGAGTTGATTTTATGGAACGAGAACGGTTAGGAAGCAGACTTGGCTTTATCCTGCTCAGTGCCGGCTGTGCCATCGGCATCGGTAATGTCTGGAAATTCCCATATATGGCAGGTATGAACGGAGGTGGCTCCTTCGTGCTGATTTATCTGTTCTTCCTGGCAATTTTGGGAATTCCCGTCATGACCATGGAGTTTGCCATGGGCCGTGCCTCCCGAAAAAGTCCCGTCAAATTCTATCAGGCTCTGGAGCCAAAAGGCTCAAAGTGGCACATTCACGGTTATACAACCCTCATCGGCATGTTCCTGCTGATGATGTTCTATACCAATGTCACAGGCTGGATGCTCCAGTACTTCGTGGATTTCGCAAACGGCTCCTTCATGGGCCTGTCTCCCGATCAGGTATCCGCCCGATTTGTGGAAATGAGATCCGATCCCGTCCGAAGCTCCATCTATGTGGCGATTGTGGTGGTCCTCGGCTTTGCCGTCTGCTCCATTGGCCTGCAGAAGGGTCTGGAGCGTGTCACAAAATGGCTGATGCTGGCTCTGCTGGCCATTATGGTGGTTCTGGCCGTCAACAGTGTATTCCTGGACGGAGGCAAAGAGGGTCTGGCCTTCTACCTCATGCCCAGCATGGAACGGCTCACCGAAAACGGCATTGGAAATGTTGTGGTCGCCGCCATGAATCAGGCATTCTTCACATTAAGCCTGGGCCTTGGCTCCATGGCAATTTTCGGCAGCTACATCGGCAGGGAACGCTCCCTTATGGGTGAGGCCGTCCATGTGGCCCTGCTGGATACCTTCGTTGCCATTACCGCCGGCATTATTATTTTCCCCGCCTGCTTTGCCTATGGTGTTCCCGTAGACAGCGGCCCTCCTCTGATTTTCGTAACTCTTCCTAATATCTTCAATCATCTGGCCTCCGGCAGACTTTGGGGCACCCTGTTCTTCGTGTTTATGTTCTTCGCCGCCCTGTCTACCGTACTGGCTGTCTTTGAAAATATTGCAGCCTGCGTATCTGAGCTTACGGGCTGGAGCCGAAAAAAATCCTGCTGGATTCTGTGTCCCACCATGTTTATTCTGAGCATTCCCTGTGTTCTGGGCTTCAGCCTGTGGGATGGCTTCCAGCCTCTGGGCCCCGGCAGCAATATTCTGGATCTGGAAGATTTTATCGTCAGCAGCTTTGCACTTCCTCTGGGCTCTCTGATTTTTGTCCTCTTCTGCGTCACCCGGTACGGCTGGGGCTGGAAGAAATTCATGCTTGAGGCCAACGAGGGCAGAGGCCTGAAGGTTGCCAACTGGATGCGCCCCTATATGACCTATGTCCTGCCCGTCATTGTATTCGTCGTGTTCCTGATCGGCATTTTGTAAGTTCATATCAAAAAGGACTCGCACACAAGTACGAGTCCTTTTCTGTACAAATTCTTATAAGAAGAGCTTACGGTCCAGATTCCGCTTGATAATGGCGAAATACAGAATGGTGCCCAGCACCAGAAGCACGACTGCCTCACCAATGAATACATAGAGGCAGTTCAGGAAGAACAGCGGCCAGCTGAAACCGGCATCTCCCAGAAATACCGCCAGCTCCCAGCCAACCAGAGGGGCGTTGCAGATGGCAGGCATGAACAGGGCAGGCAGGGGAAGCTTCATAACCTTCACCCGGCGCAGCAGCCACATAAAGGTGGTTGCCAGCAGGGTAGCCAGGGTACCCACCAGCCAGTCCAGAGGCAGGCTCTGGGCCCAGCTTACATTATACAAGAGGCAGCCTAAGGTGAGTCCCGGAATGGCCGCAGGGGTAAACAAGGCTACAACGCACAGGGCCTCAGACATCCGAAACTGAATTGCCATAGTGGTGGAGCCGGGCCAAATCAGGTTCTGGGCATAGGTCAGAACCACATACAAAGCTGCAAGAACTGCGCTCTGCACCATAAATTTTGTGTGTTTCATTGAAAAACCTCCAAAAAAAATGACCGCAGTGCGGCCATCCAAGCCGTTAGCTGAAATAAGCCAACGGCGGTCCCTAGTTTTGTTTAAAGACAGGATGGTCACGAACTGTCTGGTATAGAATTACGCTCAGTATACACCCTTTTGTCATATCTGTCAAGGAATGATCCCATGCAGCAAAAAAGCTGCCTCCATGGACTCGCCATCCATGGGGGCAGCTCATGATTTTTGGGAATTATTTCACCTGAATCTGGCACATCTTCATGGCTTCCAGTGCATTCAGATGGCTCTGGGGGGTAACACCGGCACAGCAGGATGCATCCACCGTCACCAGGACCTCAGGCAGAGCGGCCTTTACCAGCATGGCGTTGGAAATCACACAGATGTCGGTACACAGGCCCACCAGGCAGACCTCCTCCAGATCGGGCAGGCGGGTAACATAATGGGCCAGCTTGGTAGAGCCAAAGGTGGGCTTGTCAAAAATCGGGGCATCCTCTACAGGCAGAGCCTTGGTAATCTCCCAGCCCTGGGTTCCCACAATGCAGTGGGGCACAGGCAGGTTTCTACCCTCCTGGGTATCCAGGTAATTTCCGCCATGGGTATCCCGGGTAAATGCCACGGTCCAGCCCTCTTTCCGGGCCTGCTCCAGCTTCTGCGCTACATGAGGCACAATGGCAACTGCTTCTTTGGTTCCCAGTGCACCGTCAATAAAATCGTTCTGCATATCGATCACAACAAGAAGCTTCATTTCTTCATTCTCTCCTTTGTCAAAAACGGCGCACAGAATCTCTGTGCGCCGTCTGTGTTTTTACTTGTTTGCCAGTTCCTTCAGGGCATCCTTGCGGCTGAAGTTTGCACGGCCCTTCTCGTCGAAGCCCATGAACTTCACCCAGGTCATATCGCCCAGCTTCAGAACATCTTCCACCTTTTCTACGCGGAAGTTCTCCAGCTTGGAGATGTGAACCATGCCGTCATGGCCGGGCGCAATCTCCACAAATGCGCCGATGGGGAGGATGCGGACAACCTTACCGTAGTACAGCTTGCCAACCTCGGGGACGAAGCAGATATCATCCACCATCTTCTTTGCAGCATAGGCAGCAGCGGAATCCACAGCGGAAATGAACACGGAGCCATCGTCGTCAATGTCGATCTTTGCACCGGTGTCAGCACAGATCTTCTGGATGGTCTTTCCGCCGGAGCCGATGACCTCACGGATCTTGTCAACGGGAATCTTCATGGAGATCATCTTAGGTGCATACTCGGAGACCTCTGCACGAGGCTCGGCGATGCAGGGCAGCATGACCTGCTCCAGAATCTCCAGACGAGCCTTGCGGGTGCGCTCCAGCGCATCAGCAATGATTTCCATGGTGAGGCCCTTGTTCTTCAGGTCCATCTGGATGGCGGTAATACCCTCGGTAGTACCGGCAACCTTGAAGTCCATCTCGCCGTGGAAGTCTTCCACGCCCTGGATATCGGTGAAGGTTCTCCACTCGCCGGTCTCCTGATCGGAGATCAGGCCGCAGGAGATGCCTGCCACGGGACGCTTGATGGGAACACCGGCATCCATCAGAGCCAGAGTAGAGCCACAGATGGAGCCCTGAGAGGTGGAGCCATTGGAGGACAGAACCTCAGAAACCACACGGATGGCGTAGGGGAACTCCTCCACGGAGGGGATCACAGGCAGCAGGGCCTTCTCAGCCAGAGCGCCGTGACCGATCTCACGACGGGAGGTGGAGCGGGAAGCTCTGGCCTCGCCGGTGGAGAAGGAGGGGAAGTTGTAGTGATGGATATAACGCTTGGACTCCTCGGGGTAGATGGTGTCCAGCTTCTGAGCAGCAGACAGGGTGTTCAGGGTGCAGATGGACAGGACCTGGGTCTGACCACGGGAGAACAGGCCGGAACCGTGCACTCTGGGCAGCACGCCAACCTCGGCGTCCAGGGGACGAATCTCATCCATGCCACGGCCGTCCACACGCTTGCCGGCCAGGAGCCACTTCTTAACGACCTTCTTCTGCATCTTGTACAGGCAAACCTCGATATTGATATCGAAGTCCTCATACTTGTCAGCAAACTTTGCAGCAAAATCACGGCGGGCAGCGGTCAGGCGCTCTTCCCGGACATTCTTGTCGGGGGTGTCCAGAGCATACTCGATCTGATCCATGCCGTAGGCGCACAGATCATCCAGCAGGTCATGGTTGACAGCAGCCTTCTCGAAGGTGAACTTGGGCTTGCCGATCTCAGCAACGATACCGTTGATGAACTTGACAACCTCCATGTTGGTCTCGTGAGCCACACGGATGCACTCCAGAACGATGGCTTCGGGAGCCTCGTTGGCCTCGGTCTCGATCATGACCACCTTCTCGAAGGTGGAGGCGATGCACACGAAGCAGGAGGCAGCGGCACGCTGCTCGGCAGAGGGGTTGATGACATACTCGCCATCGATATAAGCCACATTGGTGGTGGCAACGGGTCCGTTCCAGGGCACATCGGAAGAAGCGATGGCAATGGAAGCGCCCAGAGAAGCAACGATCTCAACAGGGTTGTCCTGATCGTTGGCCAGGACGGTGCAGGTGACCACCACATCATTACGCAGCTCCTCGTCGAAGAGGGGACGCATGGGGCGGTCGATGATGCGGGAGTTCAGGATACCACGCTCGGAGGGCTTGCCCTCACGGCGGTTGAAGGAACCGGGAATCCGGCCCACAGAATACATTCTCTCTTCAAACTCGATGGTCAGAGGGAAGTAGTCGATGCCGGCCTTGGGGTCAGCAGAAGCGGTGCAGGTGACCAGAACCACGGTGTCACCATAGCGGCAGATGCACTCGGCGTTGGCCAGCTCAGCCACCTTACCGGTCTCTACGGTGAAGGTGCGGTTGCCGATCTGAGTCTCAAAAACTCTGTGATTGGGATACTGCTTACGAGTAACCATAATAGAAACCTCCTAAAATTTTTTGTTCTCGGGAGGTTTAGCACTTGAAACCAGGGCCGAAGCCTCGGCCACGCTTTCAACTGCTAAAGAACTCCCGGTTGATTGATATTGGGTGAGCGGGGAAGGCGTGCCATGATTCACCCGAATCTCGAAAAAGGGCGACCAAGTGGTCGCCCTTCCAAGAAATTACTTACGGATGCCCAGCTTGGCGATGATAGCACGATAGCGGTTGATATCCTTCTTTGCCAGGTAATCCAGCATGTTACGGCGCTTACCAACCATCATCAGCAGGCCACGACGAGAGTGGTTGTCGTGCTTGTGCACACGCAGGTGATCGGTCAGCTCGTTGATACGAGCAGTCAGAATGGCGATCTGGACCTCGGGAGAACCGGTGTCGCCCTCGTGGGTAGCATACTGAGCAATAACTTCGGACTTCTTTTCCTTCAGAATCATGGAAATTTCCACCTTTCAATATAGATTGCCTAACCGCTAAGAATGGGCCAGTGGAGTGCCGATGGCATTACCCCGAAACTGGGCGGCAGGCATACGGTAAATTCTGGTTTATAACCAGCCTTTCCATTTTAGCACGAAAAACTCCCGTTGTAAAGGGAAATTTTCCGCATTTTCCGATTATTTTACACTGTTCCGGGAGTTTTATTTTTCAGTCTTCCCGGATATGGGCCTGTTTAATCCCCTTCCAGAGACAAGGTAATGGACTTTGTAGCAGGCCGCAGCTGACGGAAGGTTACGCCGGCGGAGGTCAGCATCCGCTTGGAGGCCAGGGTGGCGGGGGTGTTGGCATATTTATCCGACAGGTACAAAACTTCTTTCACGCCAGCCTGAATGATGGCCTTGGCGCACTCGTTGCAGGGAAACAGCGCCACATACAGGCGGCTTCCACGCAGGTCCCGGCCGTTGGCATTTAAAATGGCGTTCAGCTCCGCATGGACCACATAGGGATACTTGGTATCCTCACCCTCCCGGTCCCAGGGATATTCGTCATCCGAGCAGCCGTTGGGCAGACCATTATAGCCTGTGGAAATGATGATATTGTCTGTAGAGACAATGCAGGCCCCCACCTGGGTATTGGGGTCTTTGCTGCGGCGGGCTGCCAGCATGGCAACTCCCATAAAGTATTCATCCCATGTGATATAATTTTCTCGTTTCATAGGCCCCTCCCAGGTTTTTTCCTTTATTATAGCAAATCCTGTTTTTCGTTGCAATCTTTTTTCCACAGCCCCTTTGGATTTCTGTGGGAATTTACGGAGATTTTCACAGCCTCCGTCCTTTGGCCTCTTTCCAGCCTGTCTATGGAATTTTCCTTGTTTTCGTTGCGGTTTTTTCTGATTCGTGGTATCATAACGGAAAATTCACATGGAGGCGGTTCCTTCTGAACATTGGTAACGTAACATTTCCCGGTATGGTGGCCCTGGCTCCCATGGCAGGGGTCACAGACTGGGCTTTTCGCAGCATCTGTGCAAAAATGGGCGCCGGCGTCACGGTGACTGAAATGGTCTCCAGCCGGGCTCTCATCTACAAAGACAAAAAAACCGCAGCTTTGCTGCGGAAAAACGAAGGCTCCGTTGTAGGAGCCCAGATTTTCGGAAATGACCCCGAAACCATGGCCGAAGGTGCCAGGCTGGCTCTGGGAATTTCCAACTGTGATTTTATTGACATCAACATGGGCTGTCCCATGGGAAAAATCGTGAACAACGGCGATGGCTCCGCCCTGATGAAAAATCAGGATCTGGCGGCCCGGATTGTGGAGGCAGTCGCACAGGCCGTCCCCGTTCCCGTAACCGTAAAGTGCAGACTGGGCTGGGACAAGGGCAATATCAATGTAGTGCCCTTTGCAAAGGCCCTGGAGCAGGCCGGTGCCCAGGCCATTGCGGTCCACGGCAGAACAAGATCCATGCTCTATTCCGGTGTGGCGGACTGGGACACCATCCGCAAGGTGAAAGAAGAGGTCCGGATTCCCGTGATTGCAAACGGCGACATTTTTTCCGGAGAAGCCGCTGTGCAATGTCTGAAACGCTCCGGTGCCGACTATCTCATGATCGGCCGTGGCTGCTTCGGGGACCCCTGGCTTTTTGAAGAGGTAAATGCCGCCTTGGAAGGCAGACCCTACCAGCGGCCTCCTCTGAGCCAGCGCATGGACACCGCTCTGGAGCAATTCTATCTGGCCCGGGAGGACAAGGGCGATCACATCGCCTGTCTGGAAGCCCGAAAGCACTTTGCCTGGTATCTCCGGGGCGTACCCTACAGCGGCTATTTTAAGGAGCGCATTTCCCACATCAGCACCATTGAGCAGGTGGAAGAAATCGCTGCCGGCATTAAAAAAGAGCTGAAATAAGCCACAGAATTCCCATATGCAGGGGATAGACCAGATAAAACAGTTTGCTGTCCTTTCCCGGTCTGCCGCTGTCATAAAAGCACAGGAGCAGGGTGGACACCACCCCCAGGGTCTCCATGGTGTAGCCCATGGTCAGGCAGAGAAGGCCCTGGCCCAGGGCACACAAAAGCCGTCTGTCTCCGGTCTGGTAATACCAGACACAGAGGCATACGCCGAAGGCGCCGTAATCCGTCCAGCAGATCTGAGCCAGCAGGGCAGGGAGAAACGCTGCAAAAATCCACAGGGGTTGTGTATAACTTTTCTCCAGTGCCAGAATGGAAAGACCACCTAAAGCCAAGGTCCACAGGACATTTTGCCTTTCCCAGTGGCCGCCAAACAAGAGGTCAAAGAATATTTCTGAAATCAGACCAAGCAGAATCAGCCGGGAGAAATATTTCTCCCGGCTTTTTGTATATTTCATCCCCTCTGCCAGAAAAAATGCATACAGAGGAAAGGCCAGTCGTCCAATCCAGCGAAGCCACAGGGCCTGTGGAAAAAATACGACTCCCACATGATCCACAATCATAGAGGCAGCGGCCAGAAGCTTGAGACTTCGCCGGGAAAATAATTGTTTTTTCATACACACTCAATTAAAAGCCACGCAGTTTTTTTCCACAGGGGGCATATCAAAACTGCACTTTTTCTTGTCTATCCAGATAAATGGGACGGTGGAGAATCCACCGCCCCAAACTAAAATTACTTTTACAAATTACGGACACATCGCCTTACTGGTTGCCTAACAAAATAATCCGTGCAGTCGGCTGTTTTTCTACCTGCACCACTTCTACATTTGTGTCCTGGAACTCCTCGCAGTCCATCTTTTTCTCATTAGGAAGATCCCATCCGGGGAACACCTCAGAAAACTTCGGGATTTCCCGAATCACCTCTCCTGTTCTCATATCTTCCACCCACATTGAATGGCCATCTGCCACCCAATCTGTGCTGAAGATGATCTGCCGCCGGGCCTGCAAAATCTTCTCTTTCAAAGCAGGGGAGGCGCCCTCCAAATCAAGATATGAATATCGTTCGGCCTGTCTGGTGCAGGCTTCCTCTTCGGTCTGCGCATCTGCTGCAAAGGCAGGCACCGCCATTGTAAAAAGCAAGGCACAGAACAAAACCGCAGACAACACTTTTTTCATCGCTTTCATAACTGGGTTCTCCTTTCAAAATTCACTCACACTTTTAGAATTTTGTGAAAGGCTGCACTGCATCCTTTCAGAACACCTGTCATGCCCCGGCACTCACCCCTTTTCCTTTGCCGGTTTCCAGTCAATCCGGCATATTCTGCCCGGCCAAAGCTGCCCCGAATTTCTCTGAGGCATCCCCGGGGCAATTACAAGGTGAATTTTGTGAGCCGTGTACCTGTGCTTCCCGCCAACCAATCATTCGCTGAACTGACACACCGCTGAGATAGAAGCAGGCTTCGTCCCTTGCAAAATCTGTCAAAGGGGCTTCTGCGGATTGTAACCCGAATTCCTGCTATCATGAATATCGTTGCTTATACTTCGATTATATATCTTTTATTTACACTTGTCAACAAATCTTTTTTATATTAACCAATTAACACATATGCATCAGGAATATCCATTGCACATCCACAGGGGCTGTGGAATATTTTTATACCTAATCCACCAGTGTCAGGTCGGTTTCTTCCGTAATGGGCACATTGGGGCTGACGCCGAACCGCTTTTTATAGGCCCTGGAAAAGCTGGAATAGTCCCCAAAGCCGCATTCCTGGCTGACCAGCCCCAGGGGAAGACCATGGAGAATTTTTTCCCGGGCCAGCAAAAGCCGCTTTTCCGTAAGGTAATTGTGGATGGTGTATCCCGTCTCTGCCTTAAATCTTCGCATCATATAATATTTGCTGATATAGAACTGTCTGGACAGCTCCTCAATGGAAAACGGCTCTGTCAGGTGAAGATTCAGATATTTTAGTATGGACAGGATCTTTTCATCACAGGCCGCCGAAGTCACATAGCCCATGTCCTGCCCCTCCATGGCCCTGGTCACCTGAATCAGAAACTGAATCAGAAGACTCCGCCCCAAAAGGTGCCCGCCAAAGGCCGTTTCCTTATGGGCCTCCTCCACCTGTCCCAGAAGCCGGATTAAGGCTGTGAGCCGGGCAGGGCGAAGGGCAAAGCTGTAGTGCCGGATCGCCTGCTGAAAACAGGTCTCCAGGTCTGTGGTTTCATCGGAAGCCCGTTCCAAAAAGGCAGGGGAGAGGTAGAGCACATACCGCTCGTAGGGAAACTCCTCCCGTACCTCCGGCTTGTGGATACAGCCCCGGGGAACCAGCACCAGATCTCCCGGCTCCAGATCGTAGCTCTGGCCCTCTATGGCATAGGAGGCATGGCCCCCCAGAAAAATCAGAATCTTGTGGAAATCATGGTAATGCCAGTCTACTTGCTCCATAGCTTTGTCTTTGAGATGAAACAGTCGGTATTCTTCGTGTAAATACCCCCGTTGGGGTGCCTGATTCTGCTGCACGGCATCCACCTCCTTTTGGAATATAGTATACCACGGGGGACATACTACCCGCAAGGCCATTTTCCCAGAGACAAATTTATAAATCTGTAAAACTGCCTCTTGAATTCCTACTAATCCTATAGTATTATAGGCTGCGAGGTGAGTACAATGATGGTATCCACAAAGGGCCGCTATGCTTTGATGATCTGTCTGGATCTGGCACAGCAGGACCCTGAGACCTACACCTCCCTGCGGGAGGTGGCCATGCGCCAAAACATTTCCATGAAATATCTTGAGAGTATTGTGGCAACCCTGAACCGGGCCGGTCTGGTCCGCAGTCTCCGGGGAAAGGGCGGCGGTTATCGCCTGACCCGGCACCCGTCCCAATGCTCCGTTGCTGAAATTCTGGAGCTCACAGAGGGCTCCATGGCCCCGGTCTACTGTCTGGAACCCGGAGGGACCTGCGAGAAGGCCGGACAGTGCATTACCTACCCCATGTGGCGCCAGCTGGATCAGCTTATGGACAATTATCTTCGCCAGGTCAGTCTGGAAGACCTGCTCAACGGCAGACTACCCCAGGAAATCCATTGCCCCAAGCCCCAGAAAAGTCCCGGTTGTTCTACAAATTGCAGCTGTAAACCCCAGTAATCTTACTTTTTTCACAATTCCTTTAATTCCCATTGACTTAATAGGAATAATGTGGTATAGTTCACTTGTTTCAATCAGCATGGAGGTACAGCTATGGCACTATATCATTCTCTTTCACAACTGGTTGGGAACACACCCCTGGTTCGTCTGGGCCGGTTTATGGAGGCCAGACAACTTCAGGCACAGCTGTTGGGGAAGCTGGAAAGCCGTAACCCCGGCGGCAGCAGCAAAGATCGTGTGGCTTTACAAATGATTACCGAGGCGGAGTCCCGGGGCGTTCTTCTCCCCGGCAGCACCATCATCGAGCCGACCTCCGGCAATACCGGAATCGGTCTGGCCGCTATGGGAGCTGCCCGAGGGTATCGGGTCATCATTGTGATGCCGGACTCTATGAGCATGGAACGCAGAAAGCTCATTGCCGCCTATGGTGCAGAGCTGGTGCTGAGTCCCGGTGTACTGGGTATGGCGGGAGCCATTCAGCAGGCCCAGGCACTCCATGACTCCATTCCCAATTCCTGGATTGCAGGGCAGTTTGAAAATCCCTCCAATCCCAACGCCCACTATCTCACCACAGGCCCGGAGCTGTGGGCCGACACCAATGGCCAGCTGGACATTCTGGTGGCCGGCGTGGGCACCGGCGGCACCCTCACAGGCGCCGGACGGTATCTCAAACAACAAAATCCGGCAATTCAACTGGTTGCCGTAGAACCTGCCGCATCCCCCCTCCTTTCCGGCGGAACTGCCGGTCCCCACGGATTACAGGGCATCGGTGCCAACTTTATTCCTGCCATTGTGGATCTGCAGCTCATCGACCGGATCCTCCCCATTACAGAGCAGGAAGCCTATGAGGCTTGCAGAGACCTGGCACGGCTGGAAGGACTTCTGGTTGGAATTTCCTCCGGTGCTGCCCTGGCTGCCGCCGGGAAACTGGCCCTGGACCCCGCCAATCGGGGAAAACAGATTGCCGTCATTCTCCCGGATGGGGGAGAGCGATATCTTTCTACGGATCTTTTTTAACGATATATATTTTTTTCACACAAAAGGGTGATTATTATGAAGCGTATCTATGTTGACAATGCGGCCACCACCAGAGTGACCGAAACTGCCCGCAGAGTGTTCCTGGAAACCATGGATAACACCTGGGGTAACCCCTCTTCTCTGCACAGCATCGGCCAGGCTGCCGCTGAGGTCCTTCTCAAGGCCCGTCAGGATGTAGCCGCCTGCATCAATGCTCCCCGGGAGCGTGACGTCTACTTCACCTCCGGCGGCTCCGAGGCCGACAATCAGGCCCTGCGTACCGGTGCCGTAATGGGTAAGAAGAAGGGCAAGATGCACATTATCTCCACAAAGTTCGAGCATCATGCCGTTCTGCACTGCCTCAAGAAGCTGGAGAAGGAAGGCTTTGAGGTCACTTTGCTGGATGTGGGCCGGGAAGGTCTGGTCACCCCCCAGCAGGTGGAAGCGGCCATCCGTCCCGATACCTGCCTGGTGTCCGTCATGTTCGCCAATAATGAGGTGGGCACCATTCAGCCCATTGCAGAGATCGGCGCTGTGTGCAGAAAGCACGGCGTTCTGTTCCACACCGATGCCGTTCAGGCGGTTGGCCATCTGCCCATCGATGTGCAGGCAATGAATATTGATATGCTTTCCATGTCCGGTCACAAATTCGGTGCCCCCAAGGGTGTGGGTGCCCTGTACGCCCGGAGCGGTATCTGGCTCACCAACATCATCGAAGGCGGTGCCCAGGAGCGTGGCAAGCGGGCCGGTACTGAGAATCTGCCCGGTATCGCTGCAATGGCCGCTGCCTTGCAGGAAGCTTGTTCCAATATGGAAGAGCACGCAAAAAAGGTAACTGCCCTCCGGGATCGCCTGATCGAGGGCCTGTCCAAGGTACCTCTTACCATCATCAATGGCAATCTGGAGCACAGACTGCCCGGTAACGTCAACGTCTGCTTCCAGGGCATTGAGGGTGAATCCCTCCTGCTTCTGCTGGATGCCAAGGGCATTGAGGCTTCTTCCGGCTCTGCCTGCACCTCCGGCTCTCTGGACCCCAGCCATGTTCTGCTGGCTCTGGGTCTGCCCCACGAGGTGGCTCACGGTTCTCTCCGGCTCAGCCTCAATCAGGACAACACCGAAGAAGATGTGGACTATATGCTGAAAGAAATCCCGCAGGTGGTTTCTTACCTGCGTTCTATCTCCCCCGTCTGGGAGGCAATCGAGAAAGGAGAAATTCATTATGCTGTATAGCGAAAAAGTTATGGACCATTTCACCAACCCCCGGAACCTGGGCAAGATGGAAGATGCCGACGGTGTGGGCGAGGTTGGCAACGCCAAGTGCGGCGATATTATGAAAATCTATCTGAAGGTGGAAAATGACATCATTGTGGATGCCAAGTTTAACACCTTCGGCTGCGGCTCTGCCATTGCCTCCTCCTCCATGGCTACGGAGATGATCAAGGGCAAGCCCATTTCCGAGGCGCTTCAGCTGTCCAACCAGGCCGTTGTGGAAGCTCTGGACGGTCTGCCCCCCCAGAAGCTCCATTGCTCTGTGCTGGCAGAAGAAGCCGTGCAGGCTGCCGTAAAGGACTATTACGACAAAAACGGCATTGCTTATGACCCCGATATGTTCAAGACCGGTCACTGCCACGAGTGCCACGAAGGCCAGTGCAGCTGCGACTGATTTCTGAAATTTCTCCCCCCTGCCAGGGTATGCTCCCCGGCAGGGGGGTTCGTTTATGATTGACAAATGTTTCATACAACCTTATAATTACCGTGAATTACTATGATTGGAGGAGTATGGCTTTGCAAAATAACGTACTGGAATTTCTGGAGCACACCGCTGCTCAGTGGCCGGACAAGCTGGCCTTTGATGATGGTACGACAACCATCTCCTTTGCCGGTTTGCAATCCGGAGCCCAGCGCATCGGCTCTTATCTGGCCGCAAAGCTGGAGGTGCACAACCGGCCCGTTGCTGTTATTTCCGAGCGCTCTGCCGCCACCGTGACGGCCTTTATGGGCGTCCTGTACAGCGGTAATTTTTATGTTCCCGTGGATTCTGCCATGCCCAGACCCCGGATGGAGAAGCTGATGCAGCAGCTGCAGCCTGCGGCTGTGATCTGTCAGAAGGACCTGCCCTTTACCCAGGAAGATTTCCCGGGAGTGCCTCTGTTTCAGACGGAAGCACTGCAGGAGGCCCCCATTGACCCTGTGCTGCTTTCCCGCCGGCGTAGGCAGATTCTGGATGTAGACCCCGCTTACATCATCTTTACCTCCGGTTCCACCGGTACCCCAAAGGGCATTGTGGTCTCTCACCGCAGTGTGATTGATTTTACCTGCTGGTTTACGGAGACCTTTGGCTTCACCCATGAGGATTCCTTCGGCAATCAGGCCCCGTTCTATTTTGATCTTTCCATGAAAGATCTGTACTCCATGCTCAAGTGCGGTGCCAGTGTCCATGTGATTCCCCGTAAATGTCTGTCCTTCCCCATGCTGCTGATTCCGTTTCTGGATGAGCACCACATTACAGTCCTGAGCTGGGCCACTGCCGCCTTCCATCTGGTGGCAAATTCCGGCATCTTTAAAAAGCATGCTCCCCGGTTTATTCGGACAGTTGTCGTGGGAGGGGAGGCCCTTCAGGCCAAGCAGCTGAATCTGTGGCGCAAAGCCCTGCCTCAGACCCAGTTTGTGAACCTCTATGGCCCTACAGAAGTCACCGTGGACTGCTGCTATTACATCATTGACCGGGACTTTGAGGACACCGAAGTGGTTCCCATCGGCGGTGCCTGTGAAAACATGGAGGTCCTGCTGATTGATGAGCAGGGGAGACTTGCCAAGCAGGGACAGCCCGGTGAAATCTGTGTCCGTGGTGCAGGTCTTGCTCAAGGATACTACGGCGATTGGGAAAAAACCAAGGGCGTTTTTGTTCAGAATCCCCTGAATCCCTACTATCCGGACCGGATGTATCGGACCGGAGACCTGGCGGTTGAGGGAGAGGACGGTCTGCTGCGGTTCCTGGCCCGGAAGGACAACCAGATCAAGCACGGCGGCTACCGCATTGAGCTGGGCGAGGTGGAAACCGCTGTCAACGGCATTCCGGGCATTGAAGCCGCTGTCTGCCTCTTCGACCGGGAAAAGGATAAAATTGTCTGCGTCTATCAGGGAAGCCCCTCCGGCCAGGAGCTGGCTGTGGCCCTTCGGCAGATGTTGCCCAAATACATGGTGCCAAACCTCTATCGGCAGGTTGCAGCCATGCCCCACAATGCCAACGGCAAAATTGACCGTGTGGCCCTGAAAAAAGCCTATGATGAAGAAGCCTGAATCCTATGAGGAGGTTTCCTCTCTCATTGCTTCCCAGCTGAAGCCCGGCGTTGTGACCAATGCCGCCGTCTCCAGGCAGGACCTGGAACGGGAGCTGAAGCAGGGAAGTTTACGAATGATGCCCTTTGACGGGGGACTGCTGCTGGCGCGGCAGCGGGATACCTTCCAGCGGCTTTGGTTCTATTTGCAAAAAGATGCGAGCCTGCCCGACTGGCCCCAGGCCCTTCCCACCGTCATGGAAATTCCCATGCGCAGTCGGGATCTGCGACTGGCGGAAGCGGCCCGGCAGTTTCAGCAGCTTGGCTTTACTCCCTGCTTTACCCGGCAGAGAGTCACAAGGAAAGCCGCCCCTGTGACCTTCTCTTCCACGCATCCGGTACGCAGTGCCGAAATACAGGATCTGGAGCAGGTAAACACTATTTTACAGACCTGTTTTCAGCCCCTTACGGCCTGTCTCCCCACCAAAGAAGAGCTGGCACAGGACATTATGGACAACCATGTGCTTCTGATTCCCCATGTGGGCGTTTTGCGGCTGATTCCCGGGAAAGCCAGCGTGGAAGTCCGGCAGCTGGCGGTTCTGCCCCAGTCCCGGGGAACCGGTGCCGCAAGAGCCTTGATGCAGGAACATTTGCAGCGCTGGGGACATATGACCAATCGGCTTTGGGTGCGGACAGATTTTGAAGCTGCCCTGCATCTTTATAATACCCTGGGCTTTGAGGCGGACGGCTGGACCTCTGTGGTTCTGCTGCGCTCCCAGTCCACAATAAACTATGAAAGAAATAGAGGATGATAATGATGAACAATCGACTGGAACTTTTGAACATTCTGACCTCCGTATGTCCCGGCGTGGACTTCGAGAAAGAAACCGCCCTGGTGGATGACGAAATCCTGGAATCTCTGGATCTGGTTACTATCGTGTCTGAAATGATGGATACCTTTGACATTGAACTGAATGTGGAAGATCTGCTGCCTGAGAACTTCAATTCCGTGGACTCCATGCTGCAGCTCGTTGAGGAGCGGAAGTAAGTCCTATGTCTTTTACTTCCATTGCCTTTCTGGGCTTCCTGATGCTGGGACTGCTGATTTATTATCTGGTTCCGGGAAAGTGGCAGTGGATGGTGCTGCTGGCTGCAAGCTGGGTATTTTACTACAGCGCAGGCTGGCACGGTTTCTTATATCTGGCCTTCACCACCATTTCCACCTATCTGGCAGGCCTGCTTCTGGGAAAGCTGAACAAAGAGCGCAGTCTGCTCCCGCCGGAACAGAAAAAAGCCGGGGGAGAACGGATCAAACGAAAGAAAAAATGGGTGGTAGCCGGTGCCCTGTGCCTGAATTTCGGCCTCCTGTTTGTCGTGAAGTACTATAACTTCACTGCCCAGGCCCTGCATCTGCCTCTGCACAGCCTGAACCTTCTGGTTCCTCTGGGACTTTCCTTTTATATGTTCCAGAGTATCGGCTATGTGGTGGACTGCTACCGGGGAAAATATGAGCCCCAGAGAAATCTTGCCAAGTTTTCTCTCTTCACCTCCTTCTTTCCTCAGCTGATTCAGGGCCCCATCAGCCGCTACCATGAGCTGGCGCCCCAGCTGCTGGCCCCCCATAAATTCCAGGCCGACAACCTGAAATACGGCATTCAGCTGGCCATGTGGGGCTACCTGAAAAAAATGATTGCCGACCGGGCCGCTGTGCCGGTAAACACCATTTTCGGAGATCTGGATGCCTACGGCGGTGCTTTTATCGCCATTGCCGTTGCCTTTTACTGCATTCAGCTGTACTGTGATTTCTCCGGCGGCATCGATATTGCCATCGGCGCAGCCCAGATGTTCGGCATCCAGGTGACCCCCAATTTCCGCCGGCCCATTTTCGCCACCACCCTGACCGATTTCTGGCGGCGCTGGCACATCACCCTGGGTACCTGGATGAAGGACTATGTGTTCTATCCCATGTCTCTTTCCAAGCCTCTGGGACGGATCGGTAAATTTACCCGCCGCAAATTCGGCGGCAAGCTGGGAAAGGTGATTCCCACCTCCATTGCCACCTTTACAGTCTATTTTATTATCGGTATCTGGCACGGCGCAAACTTCCGTTACATTTTCTTCGGCTTCTGGAACGGTATCATTATTACAGGTGCGTTTTTGCTGTCCGGACCTTTGATTTCTCTGCGCAACCTGCTGCATATCCGGGAAAACAGTCTGGTCCATCGCTGGATTGGAAGAGCCAGAACCATGGCAATCGTCTTTGTGGGCCGGTACATTACCCGTTCTCCCAGATTGCTGGTGGCCTTCTCCCTGCTGTGGAAAACCGTCAGTTCCCCCTGCCTGTATCAGCTCCGGGACGGCACCTTTCTGACCCTGGGCCTGAAAGCTCTGGACTACTGGGTCATTGGCATCGGCTGTGTGGTGCTGCTCACTCTGGAATGGTTCCAGGAGCAGGGGACTCCCATCCGGAAAACACTGGAAAAGAAATCCGTTTTTGTGCAGTGGCTGTGCATCTTCCTGCCCCTTCTCATCTTGCTGGTCATGCATATTCTGGGCGGTGAGTACATCTCTTCCGAGTTCATTTATAAGCAGTTTTAAGGCTGTAACGGGAGGTTTTCATGAAAAAAACGCACTCTCTTTCCTCAAAGGGCTGGCTGTGGCTCTTCGCCGGAACTGTCTTGCTTCTGGCTGTACTGGTGGCAGGATTCAATATCTGCACCGATCCCTTCGGGGCCTTCGGGGACCCAATCATGGGATGGTGGGGATATAATGAAACAATGAATCCCCGGGTCGCCAAGCTATCCTATCTGGACCAGAATCACAGTCAATATGATTCCTACATCATCGGCCCTTCTTCCACCAGCTCCTTCCCCACAGAGGCCCTCAACCGGTACTTTGATGCCAGCTTCTACAACATGACCATGTATGGTGCAGATATGCTGGATGTGGAGCAAATGGGACTGTATATCCTGGACCACTATGAAGTAAAAAATCTGGTGGTCAGCGTTTACATCCACTGTGCCGAAATCTATGACACGGAGCCCAATCCTCTGACCTACGGAATGCCCTGCAAGGCGGATGGCTCCAATCCCATTGCCTACTATGGAAAGTACCTCTTTGCTTCCCCTAAATATGGCATGGAAAAGCTCAAGGCCCGGCGCTCTGACCCCTATTTGCAGCAGCCCTACCGGGTCTTTGACCAGCAGACCGGTGCCTATGACAAGAGCCGCCGGGATGCAGAGCCTATTGGGGATCTGGAAAGCTATCTGAACCGCAGCACCTATAGTGTGTTTCGGAACTATCCCGCAGGCACAGGCTCCATCGGCTATCTGCAGCAGTGCATGGACAGTCTGGCCCATCTGCGGGATGCCTGTGAGGAAAAGGGGATTCGCTTCACCGTGGTCTGTCCTCCCATGTATGGACAATACCTGGAGCATTTCTCCCAAAAAGACCAGGACGCCTTTTATAACGCCCTGGCAGAAGTCACGGACTACTGGGATTTTACCCTCAGTGCCGCCAGCTTTGAGCCTCGGTTCTTCTATGACGAAACCCATTTCCGCAACGATTTAGGTACTATGTGTCTGGCCCGGATGTTTAATGACCATAACCTGTATATTCCGGAGGGACTGGGCCGCCATGTGACCAGAGGCAGCACCCCCGGTGCTCCGGAAGGAGCCCCGGCAGACGAAAACACTTATACAGCACAGGTTCCCATTCTGTTGTATCATCATTTGGCCGAGACAGGGGAGGGCTCAGACATTATTTCCCAGGAGCGCTTCCTCTCCCACATGAAGGCCTTAAAGGAAAACGGTTATAACACCCTTTTCTTTGATGAGCTTCAGGCCTATGTGCAGGCCGGTGTTCCTCTGCCGGAAAAGCCTGTGGTCATTACCTTTGATGACGGATATGAAAGCAACTATACCTTAGCCTATCCCATTTTGAAGGAATATGACATGAAAGCCACCATCTTCGCCATCGGCGTCTCTGTGGGAAAGGACACCTATAAGGACACCAACCAGCCCATGAATCCCCATTTCTCCCTGGAACAGGCCGCAGAAATGGAGGCATCCGGCCTCATTGACATTCAGAGCCACGGCTACAATATGCATGAGGTGACGGGCCGGGACGAAGAGCCTGTGCGGCGGGGTCTGCTGCAAAAGGAAGGCGAAGCCGAAACGGATTATCTCGCATACCTTCAGAAGGACTTTGAGCAGGTCACACAGGCCATTGGAAAGGTTCCCGGTGTCTTTGCCTACCCTTACGGTGCAACCGCTGAACTGCCCGCTGTGGTCTTACATCAGCAGGGCATCTATGCCACTGTCACAACGGTAGAAAAAACAAATACCCTTGTGCAGGGCCTCAACCAGTCCCTTTTAGAGATGGGGCGGTTCTACATGACTGAGGCAGTCACCGCAGAGGACCTTCTGGAGCTGTTAAACGGCTAATCCTAAACAGCAATTCCATACTGACTGCAAGCTGTAAATACAGCAACGGCAGCATCCGGATATCGGATGCTGCCGTTTTTTTGCGCCGAACCCCGTTTCCAATCATACAAGGAGCAGGAAATTATGAAGATTTTTTCTCATCTTCATGCATTTTACGAAGTCTTGCGTTCATTTTTTTAACATAGGATTTCCACCACAAATACTTTATAATCCAAATGATAACGAAGTAAAAGACAAACCTTCCAAAATAATCCAGAAATCCCACAATGCTATGTTCCATCCAATTCAGGACATAAGCGATTGGCAGGCCGACCAAGGAAACGATCAGGAAATAAACGCCCGTTTGCTTTGCAAGGTTCCAACTATCTATTTCCCACACTACAGTACCGGCTGCAATGCTTGCACCGATCACGCCGTATAAGAAGGTTTGCAGAATCAGGGCATTGATTTCATTCCCCATTGCAGAAACAAGTTCCGGCATACAGGGAACGTAATACATGCCGTCTCCCCATATATAAGAAACGATGAGAGAAATTACATGCCCAATGGCAATGCCCACAGGAAACCCTCTCAGTCCACGCAATAATGCTTTCTTTTTCATTACAATCACCTCATACACCCAGTATTTTCTTGATTTTTGTCACATAACGCCTGGAAACATAGGAAGTTGTGCCGTTAATCAGCTTAATGGAAATGGTGCCTGCAAGGCTTAAATCAAAGCTTTGGGCCTTTTTCAGATTGATAATCTCAGAATTGGAAATTCGGACAAAGCTGTCCTTGCTCAGCCGGTCCTCCACTTCGTAAAGCCGCAGTCTCAGACTATAATCTCCCCGGCTTGTCACAGCTACGACCTTTCCCGTATTGGCATAAATGCGAATCAGATCATTGGGGGCCAATATTTCTACTTTCTCGTCCTTAAATCCAGAAATTAAGGCGGGAGAATCTTCCGATAATTTTCTCACAAGGGCACTGACTTCCTCTGTTATTTCCGCAGTAAAAATGACAATCTTCGGTTCCTGACAGACCGCATCTATTTTTATTTCATATTTCACTGTATCGCCTCCTTGTGTCTTCATTATAGGGAAGGCACTTCCAATCCGCAACTGATTTTCTATAACTGGTCTGATTTCAGATACAGGTGGTTCCAGGAGAATCCCCGTCTGTTGTTTTCCCATCCCCGAACACCCCCTGTGGAAAACTTTTCATTTTTATCTGATGTTTTTTTAATTTTTTCCACAGGGGCAGTGAAATGTCAGGCATGATTGCTTCGGCCTCTGTTTCTGAAAATCGTAAAGTTTTCCACAACCCTATGAACAACTTTGTGGACAGTTTTTATTTTTCCACAGGAGATTTCTTCCACATCCCCTGTGGAATCCATTGGACATTTGAGAAATCCATGGCAAACACTGCGTTTCTTTTTTCCACATGGGGCAAAAAAGAAACGGTGCAATCCCGAATCGGGACTGCACCGTAACCATATATATAACCTTGTCTTGTTTTTCCCGGGAAATTATTTCTTTTCCAGAACTTCCAGACCGCCCAGATACTTTCTCAGGACCTCGGGAATCACCACAGAGCCGTCTGCTCTCTGGTTCTGCTCCACCATGGCGGGGAAGATTCTGGAGGTAGCCAGACCGGAACCATTCAGAGTGTGGACAAATTCGGGCTTGCCGGTGGACTCACGGCGGAACCGGATATTACCCCGGCGAGCCTGATAATCACGGGCATTGGACACGGAGGAAACTTCCTTATATCCATTCATGGAAGGAATCTGAATCTCAATGTCGTAAGTCCGGGCCATGGATGCGGAGCAGTCGCCTGCTGCCAGCTTCACGGTACGGAAGTGGAAGCCCAGGCCCTTCACCAGATTCTCAGCCTTTGCAACCAGCTCGTCAAATGCTGCGTCGGAGTCCTCAGGTCTGGTGTACTGGAACATCTCAACCTTGTTGAACTGGTGACCTCTTACCATGCCACGCTCGTCGGCACGGTGGGAGCCGGCCTCACGACGGAAGCAGGGGGTGTAGGAGAAGAACTTCCGGGGCATAGCGGATTCAGGAAGAATCTCGTCCCGGTAGATGGAAGCCAGAGCAGCCTCAGCAGTGGGCAGCATGTAATGAACGCGATCGTCTGTGGGGTTGGCAATCTTGTAAACCTCGTCAGCAAACTTGGGGAACTGACCGGCGGTTTCGCCGCACTGGTACTCCAGCATGTGAGGGGGCAGGATGAACTCGTAGCCGTCTGCAATGTGGGTGTCAATGAAATAGTTCAAAAGGGCCCACTCCAGACGAGCGCCCATGCCCTTGTAAATCCAGAAGCCGGAGCCGGCCAGCTTGGTGCCACGCTCATAATCAATGAGACCAAGATCCATGCAGAGATCTACATGGTGCTTGGGAGTGAAATCAAATTTATGAGGCTCACCATAATAGCGCAGAGGCTCGTTGTTTTCCTTGCCGCCGGGAGTCAGATCCTCGTCGGGCAGGTTGGGCAGGCTCATCATGCAGGTGCGGTATTCTGCCTCTACGGCATCCAGCTTCACAGCAGCATCAGAAATGGCGGCCTTCAGCTCGCCCATTTCCTTGAAAATAGGGGAGACGTCCTCACCGGCCTTCTTTCTCTTGGGAATTTCCTTGGAAATCCGGTTCTGCTCAGCCTTCTTGGTCTCGGTTTCCAGAATCAGAGCACGGCGCTGTGCATCCAGCTCCAGAATACGGTCCACAGTGGCGTCACAGTCCACTTCCTTTGCCCGAAGACCTGCTTTTACTGCTTCGGGATTGTCCTTGATGCGTTTAATGTCTAACATATTCTTTCACCTCTCGGTAGTAGTATTTATTGTGCTTTCGGCATTGCAGCCAGAAGCTCTTCATACAGAGCCTTGCCGCTGGTACCCAGAGCATCCTTCTGCTCTGCCAGTTTGCTCATGGCAGCGCTGAATTCCTCTGTCTTCTCCTCTTCCAGTGCTCTCTGGGCCTGGATCAGAAGCTCATAGGCCTGGGGTGTTTTCTGCTGCTCCTTTTCGGTCTGAGTGGCTGCCTCTTTCAGATCGTCAACTTCCTTCTCTTTGGCAGTCAGCTTCTCCTGCACATCCTCTAAGGTATGCTGCAGCTCCTCTTTCTCTCCCTGAACATTGTCCAGTTCTTCCTGAATCTCCTGAAGCTTTTCTGCCAGAGACCGGTTATCGTCCTGGAGCTGTTCTGCTCTGGACAGAGCGTTGGATGTATTTTTGTGAGCCTGAGAAATGTCCTTCTGCTGCATCACAAATGAAAGCAGCACCAGGATAAATGCCACACCAAACATCAGAGCCAGATAGGTAATCAGTGCCCGTTCCCGGACGGCTGTTTTCTTTTTCTTGGGGACTTCCTTAACAGGCTCCTGGGGCTTGGGGGTCTCTTCTTTCGGGGACTCCTCAATCATTTGAGTCACTTTTTTCAAAATTCCCTGAGAATTTTCCTTATTCTCGTTGTTCATCCTTCCTTGCGCACCTCCTTGGGTAATGTCTGCAATGCCTCATACAGCCGCTGCAGATCTTCCGGACCATAGAATTCCAGCTCAAAACGGCCTTTCCGCTTTCCGTTGACAATCTTGACCCCTCGACCCAATCGTTTGGAGAGGGTCTTTTCACACTCTGCTACATAGTCCACCTTCAGCACAGGAGGCTCCGGCTTCGGTTCCGCGTCCCGGCTCAGGTTTCGGCAGAGCATTTCAGCCTGCCGCACTGATAAGTCCAGCGCAGTGATTTTCTGTGCTGCTTCCCGGCGTTTTCTGGGATCTTTCACCGTAAGCACTGCACGGGCATGACCGGGAGAAAGCTTTCCGCTGCGAACCATTTCCAGCAGTTCGTCCTCCAATCCCAGGAGACGAAGGGCATTTGCCACGGCGGGACGGGATTTTCCCACCCGGTTGGCTGCTTCCTCCTGGGTAAGGCCATAGTCGGACAGAAGGCTCTGATAACCCAGGGCTTCTTCCACGGGGTTCAGGTCCTGACGCTGAAGGTTTTCGATCAGGGCCAGCTCCATGGCCTTGCGGTCGTCTGCCTCAATGACCAGAACCGGTACCTCCTGAAGTCCGGCGATCCGTGCTGCACGCCACCGCCGTTCACCGGCGATGATCTGATAGTATCCGTTGGGAAGCTCCCGAACGGTCAGGGGCTGCAAAATACCATGGGTTCCAATGGATTCCGCCAGAGACTGGAGTTCTTCTTCATTGAAATCCCGGCGGGGCTGATCCGGATTCGGCTCCACCTTTTGCAGCGGCAGCTTCTTTAACCCGGTTTCCTCTTCCGGCTCCTGGTTGTAGTCACTGAGCAAAGCCCCTAAACCTCTGCCCAATCCCTTATGCACAGCCATGGAATCATCCTTTCCTGATAATTTCTTCCGCCAGCTGGGTATAGGCCTGTGCGCCTCGGCTGGAACGGTCGTAGGCAATGACCGGCAGACCATGGCTGGGTGCCTCGGCCAGACGGACATTGCGGGGAATCATGGTGTTAAACACTTTTCCCGGGAAGTGACGGCGCACCTCCTGGGCTACCTGGGCGGAGAAATTGGTTCTCCCGTCATACATGGTAAGTACAACGCCAAAAATGTCCAGCTTCGGGCTGATTCTCTTTTTAATTGCTCTCATGGTAGCCATCAGGTCACTGAGTCCCTCCAATGCGTAATATTCGCACTGCACCGGGATCAAAACACCGTCCGCAGCACAAAGTCCATTGAGAGTCAACAGCTCCAGAGACGGGGGACAGTCGATCAAAATATAGTCATACTGCTCCCGGAGCGTTTCCAACGCCCTTTTTAACTGATGTTCCCGATCCTCCGCTCCAATGAGTTCCACACCGGCGCCGGCCAGTGCACTGCCTGAGGGGAGAACTCCGCCGAATTTCGTTTCCACAACACAGGAAGCAGGATCTACCTGGTTGATGAGAACATCATAAACGGTTTTTCCTGTGCGGTGCTTATCTACGCCCAAGCCTGAAGTAGCGTTGGCCTGGGGGTCAAAGTCACACAGAAGTACTCGTTTTCCCTGTTCTGACAGGGCTGCGGTGAGGTTTACAGCAGTCGTGGTTTTTCCTACACCGCCTTTTTGGTTTACAACAGAAATAATGCGGCCCATATTGACCTCCTTCCGAGGATTTTATTTCTAAGATTGCGTCCTATATTATAGCACAGTCCCAGGGAATTGCAATGGTGAAATCTTATGTTTCACGTGAAACAAGCAGATTTAATTGTTTTTCCCTTCCTGTCCAATCATTTCCGTCACATAATTTTGTCCGATGTTGGGCTTTTTACCGGGAGCCTGCCGCCAAAGCAGCAGCAACAGAACCAGGCAAATGCAGAGCATCGCCAAAATCGTGCAGGTTGTTTTCAGACGCTTGCAGCGGTTTTGAGACTTTATTAAAAGCTCTTCCGCCTTGGGTACACGTTTCCTTTCTGCCATTGGGGTGTATTCCGGATGGGGTTGCAAAATTAAGGGTGTTTCACGTGAAACAGGATCTTGTTTCATCTTTTCCAGACATGTTTCACAGAACACATCCGGGGATTCGATCTCTGTTCCGCATTTTAAGCAATGCATATCAGCCACCTCCAATACACAATATTGTACTACAAATTCTTCACGCCGTAAACCGAAAAAATGAATTTCTTTGCATCAAATGCACAAAACTTTGCAGTATCTGCCTGCAAAAGAGACTGGAAAAGGGAAGTGGCCTGTAGTATAATAGAGCTACTAATGTAAAGGAGGCTCTCATATGATTGGGACAGAAGAAAAGTTTGCTGCCGCCTGGAAGGCACAGTGGGACAAAATGGAGTCCATCGGGGTTCCAGCCACCCGGATGCGCCAGCAGGCAGAAGCCTTAGGGGCTGCCGCTCTGGCCCGGCGGATTTTATCCGGTCGCAAATGCAGCGACGGCTTTGACGCCCTGCAAAAGAAAAACCGTCTGGATTTAACCTTAGAGGCCCTGTGCCTGCAAAGTGTCTATGGCGAACTGTTTACAGACGATCAGGCCAACGAGGCTTTAAACCGTCTTATGGAAGCAGGCTATTCCTTTCGATAAACCAACCATATAAGGAGGTATTATGATATGAAAACCTATACTGTTGCTATTTTAGGCGCCACCGGCGCTGTAGGTCAGGAAATGAGAAAGCTCCTGGAAGAGCGGAATTTTCCTGTTGGAACCTTAAAACTTCTCGCCAGCGCACGCAGTGCAGGCAAGGAGGTTCTCTTCCGTGGGGAGCCTGTTGTGATTGAAGAGGCCAGAGACGAGGCCTTTCAGGGTGTGGATATCGTACTGGGTGCTGCTGAAAATGACATTGCCATGCAGTTCGCCCCGGCAATCAAGGCCGCAGGTGCTGTATTCGTGGACAATTCCAGCGCTTTCCGGCTGGACCCCACTGTTCCCCTTGTAATCCCCGAAGTCAACGGAGAGGATGCAAAGCACCATAACGGCATCATTTCAAATCCCAACTGCTCCACCATTATCACCCTCACCGCTGTTGCAGCCCTCAATCGGCTGTCTCCCATTCAGACCATGGTGGCCAGCACCTATCAGGCCGTATCCGGCGCTGGCGTTGCAGGAATTTCCGAGCTGCACCAGCAGGTTTCCGACCTGGAGGCAGGGAAGGAAGCTCAGGTCAAGACCTTTGCTCACCAGATTGCGTTCAATCTGATTCCCCAGATTGGCGGCGAACAGTTTGAGGGATATACCAGTGAGGAAATGAAGTTGCAGAACGAAGGCCGGAAGATTCTGCATCTGCCTGAAATGAAGGTAAGCTGCACCTGTGTCCGTGTGCCTGTGGTCCGCAGTCATTCTATTTCCGCAACGATGACCTTCCAGAATCCCATTACGGTTGAGGAGGCCAGAGCCGCCATTGCTGCTGCTCCCGGCTGTAAGCTGGTGGACGACCTGAAGCAGAACCAGTATCCCATGCCTTTGGATACCTCTGACCAGGATCTGGTCTGGGTTGGACGGATTCGCCCTGACCTCACTAATCCCGGCGGCATCACCCTCTGGTGCTGCGGCGACCAGGTGAGAAAGGGTGCTGCCACCAACGCCGTGCAGATCGCAGAGCTGCTGATCCGGTAAAAGCCGAAATTTTAACACCCCCTGTGGACAAACGGGGCAGTCTCACATTTCTGAGAGACTGCCCCGTTTTATGGATCTGAAAGATAAAAATTACACAACCCCTGTGGATAAAAAATCACCTCTGCCGGAATGCCCAGGGTTACAGAGAACAGTTTACTAAAATTGGGACAACGAGCATTGCAGCAGGACAAGAAAATAGCCGAAAAGGGCCATAGATGGTTCTTTTCGGCTATTTTTATATGCGTTGCAACGGGAACCGGCTTGTCCGTCAGCTTGTCAATCTCGTCATAGATATTTCCAACTCCAAGTTCTGTATCTATGAGCAGTGCTTTTTCCGAGCCGCAAAGCAAATAGCAATGTGTTTCTTCGAGTGACGGTACTGGCTGATAATGTAGGTTGATTCATTCACCTTGTCGGTTGTAAACCAAGCTTTTTCAGACATGGATTACCCATTCCTCTCGCTGTTCTTCTTCCACGCAAGCCAGTCCTTATCGAGAACCGTGCAATGCGGTTTGGTCATAATCGTATCACATGGGAATTTTTCACACTCGCCGCAGAAGTTTAATTTCGTTTCCTTCACGCAATCCCTCGTAAAGCAATCGCCGAAAGTATGTTCTTCCTCGCAGCCACGGCAACCACCTTTTATGTATGTGGGGCAAGCACCGCAGTAAAAGCCGCATTTTCCAAGTAGTTTTTCATTTATCAACTCTTTATCCATAGAAATCACCATCCTTGCGTATAAATATAAAAATCACAACAATTGTAGTGCAAAAATGTAAAAAATTCTACTGTATTCACGAATTAAACAAATATGCACTTTGCTGGTGCAGGTGTGATTCAGGCTCCCGATGCCAAAATGATACGGGAAGTGCAGGAAGAAATGCAAAATGCTGGGAAATCAGCATAAAAAGGAAAAGGTACAGCCCCAAACGGAGCTGTACCTTTTCCTGCACACCAACCGTCCTTAGCCATCTCTGGCTAAAAGCAGAGGTGATTTTCTTATATTACAGGTCTCTTGCCACGCCGTCATCGGCCTTGGTCAGGTTGGAGTTGGAAATCAGTTTTCTGGGACAGACATCTACGCACAAGC
>RCNH01000190.1_pt1 | contig 28625 bp, 23 predicted proteins | sample 2041161 | NCBI WGS metagenome assembly RCNH01 (sample SAMN09708215, study PRJNA481090) | Feces metagenome, whole genome shotgun sequencing project. | biome: feces | host: Leptonychotes weddellii | place: Antarctica: Sion Island | collected 2010-03-01 | reverse complement strand
TGGCTATATGCAAGAGAGGGTGCTCTCTGATACGCCCTCCGACAAAAAATCCGCCGATGTGCATGATGCATCGGCGGACATATTGTATGGTGCGAAAACCTGTTACTCCAACTCGGGATGGTCTTTGCGCAGGAGGTCGAGGAACCACTCGGGACAACGGCACGGACGGCGGGTGTCGCTATGGATAAAGCCCAGCTGGGTCATGCCCGTGTTGATGAGTTCCTGTTTCTCGTTATAAATCTCGTAGAAGAAGTTGATGCGCGCCTTGGGCAGCTCCTTGAGTATGATGCGCACGGTGAGCTCCTCATCGAAATAAGCCGGTTTGTGGTACTTCGACTGCACCTCGAGGATAGGCATCATAATACCCCGTCTCTCCACCTCTGCAAACGACATACCCAGCGCACGGAGCAGTTCGCTACGCGCTGCCTCATAATAACAGATATAGTTCGAATGGTGGCAAATCGCCATCTGGTCGGTATGCTTATACCATACTCTGATTTTACAATCGTGACTCAGCATAATATTCTCTTTTAAATCTTCAACTTGGCAGGATGTCCCAGCAGGCGTTCCGCCTCCTCGGTTTCACCCTTGGCCAGCAAATTACGTATGACAGTGGAGCTTACCTTCTCGCCCGTGACACGCTCCTCATCGACATGAACGATGCGCAATCCCTCAACAGACAAGGTCGAGAAATCGACTCTGTCGTGTCCGAAGCGGTGGTTGAAGCCCACAACAAGGGTCTCCGCACCCACCTTGCCCATCAGATAGTCCTCGATAAACTCGCGGCACGACAGGCGACTGAACGCTTCATCGAAGTGAATGACGATGAGGTCATCGACCCCCAACTCCTCCAGCAGGGCGGCCTTCTCCTCGAATGTGGTGAGCAGCACCAATCCCTCTGCCCGTCCCAACGTGATGCGCGGATGGGGTTCGAAGGTCAGCACTACGCTCTCGCCCCCCGCCTTCTTTGCTTCCGAAATCAGATGCTCGATAAGTGCGCGGTGTCCGCGATGCACGCCATCGAACGACCCGACCGTAGCCACAGCGTGGCAGAAACGGGGCAGGGCATCAAAACCATGAAATATCCTCATCTCCTACCCTGTCAGATTTGAGAATTGGCATTTTCAATCTCGTTCTCCTTCACGAAGTAAGCCACCTTCTCCAGCAGTGTGGTGATATCGTAGTTCTCGACGATGATACCCTGCGGGAAGTTCAGCGGTGTGGAGGTGAAGTTCAGCACGCCCTTGATTCCGGCATTGATAATCGGCACCACCAGTTCGGAAGCCACCTTGGTGGGCAGCGATACGATGACAATCGAGATGTCGTTGTCCTCGACCATGGTCTCGAAGCTGTCCATGTGGTAGCACGGTATGCCGAAGATGGTCTTGCCCACCTTCTCGGGGTCGATGTCGAAGGCTGCCGTGATTTTGAGGTTGAGCCCCTTGCTATTGAAATACTTGGTGATGGCTTGTCCGAGGTGTCCCATGCCCAAAACAGCAATGTTCATGGGCTGGGGGCTGTCGAGAATCTTGCTGATGTACTCGATGAGCACCTGCACATCGTAGCCCTTCTTGGTATCGCTCGAAAAACCGATGAGCATCAAATCACGACGCACCTGCACGGCGGTGATGCCGTGGATACCCGCCAGCACGTGAGAGAAAATATGGGTGATACCCTGTCGGTGGCTGGCCAGCAATGTACGACGATATTCACTCAATCGCTCGATGGTCTTTTCGGGAATTCCGTTAGTCAATGCCCCCATGCTTAATCAACAGTTATCGTGTAATTGGTATTGTAAGTCACCTTGCTCCAGTTCTGGTTCACGTGGTTGTGACGACCCTCACTCTGACCGAAACGGTAGGTGGTCTGAAGCGGTGTGTAGTTTCTGCCCTCCATGTCGTACTCGATGTCGTTATACATTGCCGGAACAAATATCTTGGCGGCATCGTATCCGCGGTAGGAGTAGAGGGTGGGCAGGGTCTTGAATGAACGGATGTAGGCCCTGTCGAAGTCGAGCACCACCTGTGCATCGCGCTTGGCGTGGTAGGTGGACATGAAGACGATTCGGTCCTTGAAGAAGATGGTGCGGTCGATATTGTTGTATCGGTTCCAGCGGGCATTGCCCAGCACCATGAATTGGGGTTCGGTCAGGCCGCGTCCCACAATCGAAGTATTCGCCGATGCAATGGCGGCAAGTACTCGGTCAACATCAATCTCGTTGTCCGACATGATGACGAAGATATTATCCTTCTTGTTGCCGAGCAATGAGGTCAAATCGGCGGCACTCACCGTATTGACACGCTTTGCCACGGCATTGGGGTGTTCGTAGCGGTAGTGATGCTTGTGGAAGGGTTTGTCACCCAGCAGTTCCATAATCTCCTGCTCGAACTTCTTGTCGGTCTTGTCAGTATAGATGAGGGTCACCTCACGTTCGGGGGTGAGCAGTTCCGAAATCTTGGCGTACTTCAATGCGGGGTCGGGTGCCATCTGGAAGAGGATATCGCTGTTCATCTTCTCGATATTGGCCAGGGGCGACACCACGGGAATACGCTTCTTCTCGGCATAGCGAATCACGGGATATAGATTCTCCTCATAGACGGGACCGATAACGATATCGGCAGAACGGAACTCATCGCTTGCCACGATACGCTCCACCTCCTCGCACTCTTTGCCGGTGTTGAACAGCGACACATGAATGGAGTAGCCGTGCTGCACACGCACCGAGTCGAGACCCAGCAGGAAGCCCTGATAGAACTCGAAATAGTTGTGGTTGGGCTGTGCGTTCTCACGGAAAATGGGCAGCATGACCGCCACATTGAGGGTCTGTGAGGGTGACAGGGCACGGAAGTCAATCTCCTCGATATTGCGGTCGCCGAAAATATCCTCCTTCAAAGAGGTCAGCGAGTCGGTCACGGACTGTGCATCGGTCTCCGCCTGTCCGTTGCCGGGAACTTTAATCATCGCTCCGGCTTTCAGATTCTGGGGCTGGAGTCCATCGTTGAGCTTCGAGAGCTCCTCCTCCGTGATACCGAACTTATGGGACAAAGAGTAGAATGTCTCTCCGGCATTGACAATGTGGTAGGCCTGTCCGGGTTCGGAGACGCTGTTCAACGTCTTGCGGTATGCCTCCCACTGCTCGCGACTGCCCGACTCGTCCTCGGAACCTATCTCCTTCTTGCGGATGAGAATGGTCTCACCCAGTCGCAGGTGTATGGGGTCGAGTTTGGGGTTGTCGGCAATGATGGTCTGAATCGGTATCTCATACTTTCGCGATATGGCGTAGAGCGTCTCGCCCTTCGACACGAAGTGGGTGTCGAAAGTCTTTCGGATTTTCTTGGCCGACATGGGTTTCTTCTTCGATTTGACCTCTTCGAAATAAGGTATCTTGATATTGTCACCCACCTTCAAGCCCGATTTCAACAAGGGGTTGTTCTTGACAATATCCCCCTCGTTGACCGAGTAGCTCTTCGAGAGCGAATAGAGGGTCTCACCCGACTGAACGGTATGGATGTAGTATTTAACACCGTTGATATAGACGATATTCTGGGATTTCTGCACCGCGAAGGCACACAGTCCCATCATCAACATCAATACCGAGAAACAAAGTTTTCTCATTTAATTTTTCATTTTATCGCGCATGCGAATTTCGGTTATCACCTTTTTGGTATAGAGCGGGAAATCACCGTTCATCATCCATGAATAGTAACTCGGCTCCTCGCGGAAGATATCTGCCACTCGTCGGCCGCGGTACTTGCCGAAGCCGAAGACCTCCTCGCCCTTGTCGTTGTAGAGGATACGACCGGCATAGTCGGCCGTCTCACCGCGACTCGAGAACTCGGCCAGTGCATCGACATCGTTCTCCAAATCATCGTAGCGGTCGAGCTGTGCTTTGAGTACCTCGTAGGTGGCCATCGTGTCGGCCTGCGCCGAGTGGGCGTCCTCGAGATTCTTGTCGCAATAGAACTTATAGGCGGCTACCAGCGTGCGCTGCTCCTTCTTGTGGAAGATGTTTTGCACGTCGATGAACTTGCGGCGTTTGAAATCGACATCGATGCCGGCTCTCATGAACTCCTCCACCAGCATCGGAAGGTCGAAACGGTTGGAGTTGAAACCTCCGAAATCACAACCCCTGACAAACTGTTCCAGCGATTTGGCAATCTGCTGGAACATGGGGCAGTCCTTCACATCCTCGTCGGTAATGCCGTGAATGGCAGTCGATTCGGGAGGAATGGGCATACCGGGGTTGATTCTTCGGGTCTTGATAATCTCCTCGCCATCGGGCATGACCTTGACCATCGAAATCTCCACGATACGGTCTTTCGACGTGTCTACACCTGTGGTCTCCAAGTCGAAAAATATAATCGGTCGTTTCAGTTTGAGTTTCATGGCCGGAGATTATGCGTTGATGAGCATGGGCATCAGCAACATGAGTGTAGAGTTGCTCTGCTTGTCGTCATAGAGGGGTTTGAAGACACCGGCACGGGTCGAGTCTGCCAGTTCGATGACCACTGTGGGGGTCTCGATGTTGGCCAGAATCTCCACCATGAAGGTAGACTTGAAACCGATGGAAATAGCCTGTCCCTCGTAGCTGCACGAGATGGATTCGTTGGCCGAAACCGAGAAATCCAAATCCTGAGCGGTGAGGTTGATGTTGTTGTTGGCAATGTCCATACGAATGAGGTTGGTTGCCGGATTCGAGCAGACAGCCACACGCTTGATACCGTTAATCAGCTCGATACGGTCGATGAGCACCTTGTTGGGGTTGTTTGACGGAATAACGGCGTTATAGTTGGGATAGTTACCCTCGATAAGACGGCACACCAGAGTGTGGTTCTTGAGTTTGAAGATGGCATTCTTCGAGTCGAACGCCATCTCGATGTTCTCCTCCTCCTTGAGCAGCACCGACTTCAAAAGGTTGGCGGGCTTCTTGGGCAGAATGAACGAAGCGTTGACCTCGTTGGCAGTCTCTGCCTCATACTTCACCAGTTTGTGGGCATCGGTACCCACGAAGGTGAGTTTGTTGGGCTCGAGGTTGATGTAGATACCATTCATCACGGGGCGCAACTCGTCGTCGGCAGTGGCGAAGATGGTCTTGTTGATACCGCCTACCAGCGTATCGACATCCATCTTGAGCTCCTTGCGCTCGGCATTGAGCTGGGGAACCTGGGGGTAGCTCACGGCACTGGCACCGGGAATGGAGAGCATACCGCTCTTCCAGCTGAGCTTAATCTCCCAGTTGGAGTCATTGACCTCGATGGTCAGCGGCATTTCGGGGAACTCCTTCAGAGAGTCGAGCATCAACTTGGCAGGTGCCGCAATCGTACCCTCGCTCTCCATGTTATCGACCTTAATCGAGCCGATAAGTGTGGTTTCGAGGTCAGATGTGGTGACCTTCAACTCTCCGGCCGAAAGCTCCATGAGGAAGTAGTCGAGAATCGGCAGCGTGTTTTTATTACTGATGACCTTTCCTGTTGTCGAAAGGAGTGAAAGCAAAGCCGAACTTGATACTGAAAATTTCATACGTTGTTATATTTTTTATTCGTTTATCCTTTATTTGTCTTGACTTACATTATCTCTTTACAAACTGACCGCCGACCTCAAATATTGTCTTCGCGTCAAATTAATGGGCGCAGTTCTCACCGCGCCACATTTCAGTTTCATTCAACGGGACACCCTCCCCCGCCGCACTACAAAGTAGCCAGCTTGTCGAGTGCCGTCTTAATCATACGCTTTACGTGGGGCTTGTAGTCGGTGCAGGCGTCCAAAGCCACGCGCTGGGCGATGATGGTGCAGACGGTAGCCGCGCGGTGACCCATCAGGGCTGCCAGACCTGCCAGTGCCGAGCTCTCCATCTCGAAGTTGGTGATACGGCGACCTTCATACTCGAACGACTCAATTTTCTCGTTGAGATGAAGATCCTGCGGCTGGAGACGTACCCAACGACCCTGCGGAGCGTAGAAGCCCGGAGAGGCGATGGTGATACCCTCGGTGGTCACATCCTTGAAGAGTTCCCACAATCCCTTGTCGGCATCGATAAAGTAGGGTTTGGGCAGCAACTCGTTCCACGAGGTATGCTCCATGAATGCCTTTTCGATGGCCAAGTCGCACACATCGTTGCGACCCTTATAGTAGTTCAGCAGACCGTCGAAGCCCACCGATGTACGCGAGAAGACGAAATCGCCCACCTTGATATCGGGCTGCAAAGCTCCCGATGTACCCAGACGCACGAGGGTCAACTGACGTTTATGCTCTTTTTCCTGACGTGTGGCAAAATCCACGTTGGCCAACGCATCGAGTTCGGTCACCGAAATATCGATATTGCCGATACCGATACCGGTCGAAAGAACTGTCATACGTTTACCTTTATATGTACCTGTTACGGTATTGAATTCACGATTGGAAACATTGCACTCTACATTTTCGAAATGCTCGGCAACCAAAGCTACTCGACCGGGATCACCCACCAAAATGACGATGTCGGCCAACTGCTCCGGGCGCAAATGGAGGTGGAATATAGAACCATCTTCATTGATAATCAATTCAGAAGCGGGAATAGTTCTCATAATATTAATAGTTTTTTGATTGTTTTATTTCCATAATTGGCATAAAAGTAATATATTTACCTCGAATTTCAAAATTCTAAAGAAGATCTATTTCACTTGACAACTCAAATTTAAATTATATGACCCTTATCAAATCCATTTCGGGCATCCGAGGCACGATCGGAGGTCTGACGGGTGACAACCTCACCCCGCTTGACATCGTAAAATTCACCACCGCATACACCCGTCTGATCGCCAGCCGCAATCAGAATCGTCAGCTGACCATCGTCGTAGGACGCGACGCCCGCATTTCGGGAGAAATGGTTTCCAATCTTGTTGAAGGCACCCTGTTGGCTTGCGGTGCAAACGTCATCAATGTAGGTCTCTGCACCACGCCGGGCACCGAAATGGCGGTAATTACACACAAAGCCGACGGAGGCATCATCATCACTGCATCGCACAACCCCCGTCAGTGGAATGCACTGAAACTTCTGAACGCATCGGGCGAATTTCTGAACGATGCCGAAGGCAGGCAGGTGCTGGCCATGGCCGAGGAAGGGTCGTTCTCATACCCCGAAATCGACCACATCGGCAAGGTACTCTCGCGCGAAGAGTTCAATTCGACCCACATCAGACAAGTACTGGCCATGAAGGCTGTCGATGTGGAGTTGGTACGCAAACGCCACTTCAAGATCGTTGTCGATGCCGTCAATTCGGTGGGCGGCATTGTCATGCCCGCCCTGCTGCGCGAATTGGGTTGCGAGGTCGTGGAGTTGAACTGTGAGCCGAACGGCGAATTTGCCCACAACCCCGAACCCCTGCCCCAGAACCTGACGGAGATCTCCAAAGTCATCGTCCGCGAAAAAGCCGACCTTGGCATCGTAGTCGATCCCGATGTGGATCGTCTGGCATTCGTCAGCGAGGACGGTTCGATGTTCGTCGAGGAATATACGCTGGTTGCCGTTGCTGACTACATCCTCTCGCTCAAGAAAGGCAACACCGTCTCGAACCTTTCGTCGTCGCGTGCACTGCGTGACGTCACGGAGCGTCACGCAGGCAGTTACTCGGCATCGGCCGTGGGCGAAGTAAACGTAGTGGCCAAAATGAAGGAAACGGATGCCGTCATCGGAGGCGAAGGAAACGGCGGGGTGATCTACCCCGAATTGCACTACGGCCGTGACGCGCTGGTCGGTTCGGCTCTGTTCCTGACCTTCCTCGCAAAAAAAGGCATGACGATGACCCAGTTGCGTGCGACCTATCCTTCATACTACGCTTCGAAGAACAAGATCCAACTCACACCCGAAATCAATGTCGATAAGGTACTGAGCACGATCAGGGAGCGTTACAAGAACGAGCAGGTCAATGACATCGACGGTGTGAAGATCGACTTCCCCGAAAACTGGGTTCACCTGCGCAAGTCGAACACCGAGCCGATCATCCGCGTTTACACCGAAGCCAAATCCATGGAGGAGGCCGACGCATTGGCACAGCGTTTCATCTCGGAGGTGAAGGAGATCTGCAACATCCGATAAGATTATTCATCAGAAACAGACGGAAACCGCCAACCACGGTCTTCGTCTGTTCCACATACACTAAAAACCAATGGACAAAGTAAAAAACTACATCGAAGCGAACAAAGACCGCTTCATCGAAGAATTATTCGAGGTGCTGCGCATTCCCTCGATCAGCGCACAGAGCGAGCATAAACCCGACATGATACGTTGTGCCGAGCATCTGGCCAAGATGCTCAAAAAAGCCGGTGCCGATCGCGCCGAAGTAATGCCTACGGCAGGAAATCCCGTGGTATTTGCCGAGAAGATGATCGATCCGAAGGCCAAGACCGTTTTGGTATATGGTCACTACGACGTCATGCCGGTTGATCCGCGCAACGAATGGGACACCGAGCCGTTCGAGCCCGTGATCAGGGACGGACGCATCTGGGGTCGTGGTTCGGATGACGACAAAGGTCAGTTGTGGATGCACGCCAAGGCATTCGAGGCCATGTGCGCCACGGATTCGCTGCCCTGCAACGTGAAATTCATGTTGGAAGGCGAGGAGGAAATAGGTTCGACGAGCCTCTACGACTTCTGCCGTCAGCACAAGGATCTGCTCAAGGCCGACATCATCCTCGTATCGGACACCTCGATGGTGTCGATGGATACGCCGTCGATCACGTGCGGTCTGCGCGGTCTGACCTATATGGAAGTTGAGGTTACGGGTCCGAGCCAAGACCTGCATTCGGGCATCTTCGGCGGTGCCGTTGCCAACCCCGCAAACGTATTGGCCCGTCTGATCACGGGTCTGGTGGACGACAACGGTCACGTGCTGATCCCCGGATTCTACGACGATGTACGCGTTCTGTCGCAGGAGGAGCGTGACGATCTGAACCGCATGCCCTACAACGAAGAAGAGTACAAGCGTTCGCTCAACGTGGCCGAAGTTGCCGGTGAGGCAGGCTATACGACCGTAGAACGTACAGGTGTCCGTCCGTCACTCGACGTAAACGGCATCTGGGGCGGTTACACCGAGGAAGGTTCGAAGACCATCATTCCGTCGAAGGCTTCGGCCAAGATCTCGATGCGTCTGGTTCCCAATCAGGACTTCCACAAGATCGCCGAATTGTTCGAAAAGCACTTCCGCGCCATCGCGCCCAAGAGCGTAAAGGTCGAAGTTCGTGCTCTGCACGGAGGTATGCCCTACGTCGCTCCGACCGACATGCCCGCCTACAAAGCCGCATCGAAAGCCATTGTCGAGAGTTTCGGCAAGAAGCCCCTGCCGTTCTATTCGGGCGGGTCGATTCCCATCGTCAGCGGTTTCGAACAGATTCTTGGGCTTAAATCCATCCTGATGGGCTTCGGTTTGCAAAAGGATGCCATCCACTCGCCCAACGAAAGTTACGGTCTGGATCAGTTCTTCAAGGGAGTACACACCATTCCCCTGTTTTACAAGTACTTTGCCGAGGAGGCTTAAAAAGCCCAACGCAAAAAAACGCGCAGTCGGTCACATCAGCGGCCGACTGTTTTTCTTATAGTTGCGCTTTCAGGCATCAAACTTGCAATCGGAAAATCCGATACTCACTTTAATTTTTTACCGTATGGAAAATCCTTTGTTGTTTTCATCGCTGACGATCATCTCCCTTGCCATGATATTCTATACCGTCGGTGTGTGGAGCGAATGGTACGTCAAGCAACTCCGCCCATGGCACGTCGTATGCTTCTCATCAGGCGTTGTGACCGACACGATCGGCACGGGAATCATGATGTATATGGGTCAGATGACCAATTTTCACGACACGTTCCATCTCGTCACGGGTTGGCTGGCACTCATTCTGATGATCATTCACGCCGCATGGGCAATCCGCACGATCCGCCGCGGTTGCGAGCACGAATTGCAGGTGTTCAACCGCTTCAGCATCTTCGTATGGTGCGTGTGGATGATTCCCTATTGCACAGGCGGCATGATCCGCTAAACACAAAAAAAAGGAAGACCGGTTCGTGAAGAACCGGTCTTCCTTCATAAGGATATTTGTATTTCAAACAATTACATGCGTTCGGGAACTTCGATACCCAAAAGTTTCATTGCCTTTGCAATGATCTGGGCGACTTCGGCAGCGAGTTGGACACGGAACTTACGCACTCCGGCCTGTTCCTCCTTGAGGATCGAGTGGTCGTGGTAGTATCCGTTGAACTGCTTGGCCAAATCGTAAGCGTAAGCGGCAATGATCGACGGCGAGAAGTTGTCGCCAGCCTGTGCCACCACCTGCGGATAATCCGAAATGGTCTTGATCAGATCGACCTCCTCCTTCAGAAGTTCGACATCGGCCTTGCCCTCCAGCGAAATGCCTGCCTCGGCAGCCTTACGCAAGATCGACGAGATACGTGCATGGGTATATTGGATGAAGGGACCCGTATTGCCGTTGAAGTCGATCGACTCTCTGGGATCGAACATCATGTTCTTCTTGGGATCGACCTTCAAAAGGAAGTACTTCAATGCACCCAGACCGACCATCGTCGAAACGGCATCAGCCTCCTCCTCGGAGCATCCGTCGAGTTTACCCAGTTCGTCCGACATCTCGCGTGCCGTCGAAACCATGTCTGCGATCAGATCATCGGCATCCACAACCGTACCCTCACGCGACTTCATCTTGCCGTTGGGCAGTTCGACCATACCATACGACAGGTGGGTGATGTGGTCGCTCCAATCGGCGTAACCGAGTTTCTTGAGGATGAGTTTCAGCACTTGGAAGTGATAGTTCTGCTCGTTACCCACCACATAGATCATATCGTCGAGTTTGTTGTCCTCGAAACGGCGGTATGCCGTACCCAGATCCTGCGTCATATAGACCGATGTACCGTCACCGCGCAACAGCAACTTCTCGTCCAGACCGTCCTTCGTCAGATCAATCCAAACCGAGTTGTCGTCACGGCGGTAGAAGATGCCCTTGTCGAGGCCTTCCTGCACGAGCGACTTGCCCAAGAGGTAGGTCTGCGACTCGTAGTAAACCTTATCGAACGAAACGCCCATGGCCTTGTACGTCGCATCGAAACCTTTATAGACCCAGCCGTTCATCTTCTCCCACAAGGCATATACATCGGGATCCTTGGATTCCCATTTACGCAACATCTCCTGTGCCTGCAACATCACGGGGGCATTCTTCTTGGCTTCGTCCTCCGACTGTCCGCCGGCCATCAGTTCTCTGATCTGCTCCTTGTAGTGTTTGTCAAACTCAACGTAATATTTGCCGACCAGATGATCGCCCTTCATGCCCGTCGATTCGGGCGTTTCACCGTTGCCGTAGAGTTGCCATGCAAGCATCGACTTGCAGATATGAATACCACGGTCGTTCACCAGATTCACCTTGATGACATTGTGACCGTTGGCCGCCAGAATCTGAGCCACCGAATAACCCAGCAGGTTATTGCGCACATGCCCCAGATGAAGGGGTTTGTTGGTATTGGGTGATGAATACTCGATCATGACGGTACGGTTGGTCGGAGCGGCCTGACCGAAAGACGGATCGGCAGCCAGTTCCGAGAAACGATCCGTCCAGAACTTCACGTCAAGCGACAGGTTCAGGAATCCCTTCACCACGTTGAACGACTTAAATTCGGGAATATTGGCCGTCATGTACTCGCCTATCTCGGTTGCCGTTGCTTCGGGCGATTTACGGCTTCGTCGCAGGAGAGGAAACGTCACGAGGGTATAGTCACCCTCAAACTCCTTGCGGGTCTTCTGAATCTGTAACTGCTCCTTGTCGAGCGGGCCGTAGAGTGCCTCCACCGATTTGCGGACAGCCTCCGAAATAAAGTTTTCAATATTCATATTTTTCCAAAATGATTTAGCGTACAAAATTACGTTTTTTTTCAAAAAATTCCAAGGATTAGATAATTTCTACTCCCCGTCCCCGCCCTGAAGGCTGATCTCGCCCACCTCGGCATTCACAAAACGGATCAGGTCTCCGGGCGATAGTTTGAGTTGTTTTCCGCGTATGCCCGCACTGATGTAGATCGAGTCGAAATTCAGAGCCGACGAATGGATATAGGTCGGGAAAGGTTTCTTCATGCCGATCGGGCAGCAGCCGCCACGGATGTAACCCGTTGTCGGCAGCAACTCCTTCATGGGGATCAATCCCACCTTCTTGTTTCCCGAAATCCGTGCCGCCGCCTTCAGATCGACCTCGTGATCGCCCGGCACAACACACACGAAATATCCCGACTTCTCACCGCTCAGCACCAACGTCTTGAAAACACGCTCGACGGGTTCGCCCAACTGCTCGGCAACGTGTGTTGCGGCCAAATGTTTTTCATCGACCTCATAGGGGATCAGTTCGTAGGGAATTTTGGCTCGATCCAAAAGACGAGCCGCATTGGTCTTTTCAATTTTCTTGACAGCCATACTCAGTCTATGTTCAAATTCTCTCCATATATCCCACAAAAGTATATTATTTTATGAAGTTTGGCATAATTATTCTACTTTTATAGTCATTATTATGAAAATTCAGTTCGCGATTCGTCCGTTCGTCATCTTTTTGATGATGTGTTGCATTTGGGAAACCTCCGCCCAAACGACCCGTGTACGCGGTCGGGTGACCGATGCAAAAACAGGAGAACCGATCCCCTACGTGAGCGTATTTTTCCCCAACACCACCATCGGCATCACCACCGATGACAACGGCATTTATGACATCGAAACGCGCGACACCTCGACGATGGTTCACGCCTCGATGATGGGATATCTGTCTCAAAAGAAACAAGTCAAACGCTACGTCTTCAACACGATCAATTTTGAATTGATCGAGGAGCAGTTCAACATCGAAAATGTGGTCGTAAAACCGGGCCCGAACCCCGCACTTGCGCTTCTGCGCGGGCTGCACCGCCGTCGCGCTCTGAACGATCCCGACCGTTTCGACCGCTACAAATGCAAGACCTACACGAAGATGGAGTTGGATCTGGCGAACATCAAGCAGAAATTCCGTAGCAAACGCATGCAGAAGAATTTCGGCTTCGTGTTCAACTATGTCGATACCTCCTCGCTCACGGGTCAGCCCCATCTGCCCGTGATGATCTCCGAAACGATCGCCGACTACTACCACAGCAAAGAGCCCTCCCTGTCGCGCGAAGTGATTCTCGCCTCGCAGGTGTCGGGTGTCGAAGACAGTTTCTCGATCGCCCAATTCACGGGCAACCTCCAGAACCCCATCAACTTCTACAACAATTTCATCGAAATGTTCAACGTACGTTTCGCCTCCCCGCTTGCCGAGGGCGGAACGATGTTTTACAACTACTTCTTGGTGGACAGTGTCCATTTCGAGGGACGCAAGACCTATAAAATCCGTTTCCACCCCAAACGTCTGACGACACCCGTATTCGACGGCGAAGTCTATATCGACTCGGCATCGTATGCCCTGCGTTCGGCATCGGTGCGCATGCCCAAGGGCGTGAACGTAAACTGGATCAAGCACATGCGTATCGAAAACGAGAATCAGTTGCTCAACGACTCGACATGGTTCAAGAAACGCGACCACATTGCCGCCGAATTTTCGTTGGTGACGGGAGACTCCTCGAAACTCGAAACGGTCATCGGTCAAAGAGACGTAACCTACTCGCAGATCGAGTTGGACTGCCCCATTCCCAAGAAAATTTTCTCGATGGACAACGATGTGGTGATGGCCGATGAAGAGGCGGGCAAAAAAGATTCGACCTATTGGAATCGAATCCGCCCCTACGAACTTTCCGCCAAGGAGAAAAACATCTATTCGATGGTCGATTCGATCCAACAGGCTCCCCTCTACCGCAACATCTACACGATCATCAATACCGTTCTGACGGGTTATTGGAACACGAAATACATCGGCATCGGCCCTTACTACAAGATGGCAAGTTTCAACAAACTGGAGGGTTTCCGCATGCAGTTGGGCGCACGCACCACGTCAAACGTGAGCAAGAAGATCCGTCTGATGTCCTACATGGCCTACGGCACAAAAGACGAAGACATTAAAGGCGGAGGGTCGATCGAGTTGATGTTCCGTCGCAGTCTGACGCGCAAACTCACCTTGGAAGCCTCGCACGATGTTGTACAACTCGGAGCGGGGCGCGATGCTCTGACCAACAACAACATCCTGAGTTCGATCTTTTCGCGCGGCGGACGTCAGCGCATGTCGATGGTCAATTCGTTCGAGGCGGCCTACGAACACGAATGGCTGCACGGATTCAGCAACTTTCTCGGTGTAAAACTCCGCCGCATCTACTCCAACGAGTATGTGCCGATGATCACCCCCGGAGGCCGCATCCGCAACTACATTTCCGACAGCGAACTGCACCTCGGAATGCGTTTCTCGCACAACGAAAAGATCTACCGCACACACTTCGACAAGAATTATTTAGGCTCGAAATACCCCGTTCTTTCGCTCGATGTTTCGACCGGTCTGAAGGATCTCCTGCACGGCGGATCGGAATATTGCCGTGTGGAAGGCGGCATCCGCTACACCCCGAAAATTCCGCCCATCGGACATTCGGTCATCACCGTTCAGGGCGGCAAGATTTTCGGCCGAGTACCCTATCAGTTGCTCAAACTGCACGAAGGTAACGGCACTTATTTCTACGACTCCTACGCCTTCTCATGTATGAATTTCTACGAATTTGCCTCCGACGCGTGGGTTTCGTTCTTCTACGAACACCACTTCAACGGCTGGCTGTTGGGGCGCATCCCGCTGATGAAACGTCTCAAATGGCGCGAAATCTTCATTTGCAAAGGTGTATGGGGACAACTCTCCCACCGCAATAACGGTGCGCTGCCCGATACACAGGCACCCCTGCTCTTCCCCGTCGGCATGTCGTCCGTCGATAAGCCCTATGCCGAAATGGGTGTCGGCATCGAAAACATCCTGCGTCTGGTGCGTGTCGATTGTATCTGGCGACTGACCCACCGCGAATCGAAACCGGGACAAAAGGTGCAAAACTTCGCCGTGAATGTAAGCCTTAATCTGACTTTTTAAGTATCTTTGCGCCGAGAAAAAATCCGACAATGATAAAAGCAGCAATATTCGACATGGATGGCACGCTGGTGAACAACACCGAAGCCCACATCCGTGCCTTCGAGATCTTTTGTAACCGATACAACGTCCTTAACTGGAGAGAAAAACTCAATTCGGCATTCGGCATGGGCAACGACGACATCATGCGTCTGATCATGCCTGATGAGATCATACGCACACGCGGCATAAAATCCCTCGGTGACGAGAAAGAAGCCCTCTACCGCGAACTCTACGCACCCGACTGCCGTCCCGTGGAAGGGCTGATCGCTCTTTTGGAGGAGTTCCGCCGAAGAGGCATCCGTTGCTCGGTCGGTTCGTCGGCCTGCCGAGCCAACGTCGATTTCGTGTTAGAGAAGTGCGGCATTGCCTCCTTCTTCGAGTCGATCACATGCGGCGATACGGTGACGCACTGCAAACCCGACCCGGAAATCTACCTCACCGCCTCCCGCGCGCTCGGTCTCAAACCGGAAGAGTGTATGATCTTCGAGGATGCCAAATCGGGCATCACGGCAGCCCATCGCGCAGGTGCGGGATATGTGGTGGCACTGACCACGACCATTTCACGCAGAGAGATCGAGGCATTGGGTTACGCCGACCGCATCATCGACGACTACCGCGACATGACCTCTTCTTTGGATCAGATCCTCTAATCCGACCATTGAAAAAAAGAATGTCCTCCGAAATGTGTTTTCGGAGGACATTCTTTTATCCTTCAGGATCGGCTTACGACAACAATGCCTTCACCTTTTCCGAAATGGCACGCCCCTCGGCACGGCCAGCAAGGCTCTTCGAGGCAATACCCATCACCTTACCCATCTCCTTCATCGAGGTTGCACCGCACTCGGCGATGATCTTGCGGATCTCCTCGGTCAGTTCTTCGTCCGAGAGTTGTTTGGGCAGATACTCCTTGAATACGGCGACCTGAGCCAACTCCTCATCGGCCAGATCCTGACGATTCTGTTCCGTATAGATCGCAGCCGAATCAATACCCTGCTTGGCAAGTTTCGTCAAGATCTTCAACACATCGCCATCGGGCAGTTCGTCCATTCCGTGAACGGCCGTCTTGGCTTCGATGATGTATTTTTTTGCATTACGCAATGCACTCAAACGTACAGCATCCTTTGCCTTCATGGCCTCCATGATGCTCTTCGAAATCTCTTTTTCCAGTGACATATCAATCAATTTTTTGAATGTTTATTTCTTTTCGGGGTCCAACAACCGCATGACATCGCGCATCAGACGGTCTCGCTCCGCATTTTCGACAATCGACTCGAACGGCACGGCCAACACGAAACTGCGACCGCCCTCCAGCGACACCACACCCGCCGCAAGTCCCGAATCCGAGTAACGCAACACCACCGAAGCATCGCCCGCCGGACGAATTGCATCGGGATTACGCACGCCGTAATGCTCACGGGCGGCATCCGTGTAAAAATGATAATCGCCGCGCGAAAACGCCCTTAAATTGGATGTCACGCGCAACCGGTTGCTGTGCGGCAGGTAGGTTTGATCGAAACGGATGTGCAACACCTCCTCGGCAAATGCACGGTCGCCATCCGTTGCATCGGGTGCTTCGAACAAATCCTTTGCCAGATAGCAACCCGACACGAACAACGCACCTCCGTTTGCCACATAGCGGCGCAACTGTCCCTGCATTTTTGGGGGAATGGTCTTAAACTCGCAGCCTTTCAAACCGCGTCCCGCAAGATGCGAGAGTTGTTTTCCCAGTATCAGATCGACAATCTTATAGTCTGCAATCGAAATCGTCCCCGCCTCCAAAGCCTTTCGCGAAGTCGATACGAACGAATAGCCCAACTTACGGAGCGATTCGCCGTGCAGCGCAGGATAATCGAACGAATTGCCGGCAATAACGTCCGTTTCGCAATCGGTACGGCACGCGCCCAAGGCTTTCGAGTCGTTTTCGCAACGCGCCATACCGAGATCGAAGATGCACTGCTCGCCGACAAAATTGATGTCATAGCGATCGGGCACCCCCTCATCCACTTCGCGGTAAAACCCCGCAAGGGAGTCGCATCGCGCGCTGTATGGTGCCGAAATGCGGTCGAATCCGTTGATGATCAATATTTCTCCGCGCGATTGCGGAGCGATATACGCCGCGAGGGTCTCGCTCGGAAAACTCTCACCGCCACGATTGACAGCCGTCACCTTATAACTGTAAACCACACCCGGCTCCTGATTTACGACCAGCGATGTCGCATCGACCCGCTGTCCGTTGTCGAATCCGCCCTCGCCTTTACGTGTATAGACAATATAGGCATCGGGCACGGCCGTAGCCTCCAACGAATCCAGTACGGGTGCCCAACTGAGCCGCACCCCGTTCTCCGAGGTGCGCTCCGTCGAGAATGCCTCGACAGGAAGCGGTTGCACGACATATTCGGTCTTGTATTGCGACGACAGGAATCGCAGGATTCCTTTGTAAACGGCACGACTGACGAAGAATTTGAATCGCGGATCGTGTCCGTAACGCATATCGGCAAAATTCTGATGCGACAACAACTCAAGCAACATGGTCGGCACACTCGGTATGCGCGCTTCGTAGTAGGCTCTGTTCCACAATCCGCGACGCATCCAATCGGGTTCATAGACACGACGGATATCCTCGACAATCTGCGTCTGCACGATGTCGGTCAGATCGCGCGAACGATAACGGTCGGCCCCGCCCTCGAATCGGCCTTGGTTCTCGCGGGTGTAGAAGATACCCAACGTCCCCACGATCTCGTCGCCGTCACGCACCCCCGCATCCGAGTGGAATGCAAAGGCCATATCAACGGGGATGCGCTTACCCTCGATTTCGGGCGCACGCCGCGATCCGCCCATCAGGGCATTGACCCAGCAGGCACGCGACATATAATCTTCCTTGTAATCGTCCAAATGTTCCTTCGGGGCATAGACCTCTTCGCCGAAACCCGCCCATTGCAACCAATAACGCGCACCCTCGCAGAAACGGGGATACCCGCTCGTCTCCTCCAGAAATTCGAGTTGCATTTCGGGATCTTTACTGCCGTGCTTCAGATCGAACTCCTTGGCCTCGTGATAAAGCGAAGGGTTGGTCACGCGCACGATGTTGCCGTAACCGCCGCCCACCTTCACGGCATCGGCCGATACGATGCGACCCGCCTCACGCGACTGATTTAAAAGCGTCACCACTTCGTGACGCCCTTTGGCAAAGGAAAACTTGCCGAGGCAGATCCAAGTTCCGCCACCCATCGTCTGATTGACCTCAAAGCGACTTTCTCCTCCCGCATGGTGCACCGTATAGTGCGCATCATCGGCACTTTCGGATGTCGCCTCATAACTGACATAAACGGCATATTCGCCTTTTTCGGGAAAATCGACACTCCACGAAGCCACGTTTTGGGCATTGCTCCGTACCGACACGGTCTTGCGGGTCGTACCGTGACGGAAGGGGTTGTCTCCCGTACGATAAATCTCATAACGATGGGCAAATCCCACACCACCGTCCTGCCAAACACCTTGCTCTTTATAACTGTCCGATTGATCGTTATCGGCGATCATCTCATGTAATTGTGTATCTCGTTCGCGGGGCAGTAACACACACGCTCCGGCATTTTCGAGCATCGGTACCAAGTACGGCAATACATAACTCTGCGTGTAGAGATCCTCGCACGTTTCCCAAAGGCACGAACGCTGCCAACGCCATTTGTTGCGCACCTGATCGAAATATCGGCCGTGACTCTGCCAAAGGGCAATGTGACGCCCCGAAAGTCCGAGTTCGGGTTGCGATACAAACGAAAGACGCTTGATGAGCGGTCGCTCCGACGGATTCGTGAACAGAATCGGTTCACTCTTCTTTTTCTTTTTACTCTTTACGGCAGTGCTTTGCTTACGGAATGCCAGCGGAATGAGTTCCGAAATTTCGTGTCGATCGGTAATGATGCGGATCGAAGCCTTGCGGAAATCGGGACCGAGCACACTTCGCACGGAATCGTAAATAGCGCGTGTATTCTCCTCGCGGAAAGGATAATACGACATATCAATCGAAGTGTAGATAGTCACTTGTTTTTTCGATGCACTGATCGACTTGACCTTCACCTTCATCTTATACACCTCACGCTCTCCTATGCGGGTCAGCATCTGTGCAATCTCGATCCGCTGTCGCGTCGAGACTCTGGGTGTTGCCGCCCGAACCATATCGGAGGCCAACAACAAAAACAACCCTAAAAATATCTTTATTTTCATAACTTTTATTTGCGTTTACTCAGCATCCACATGCCCAACATCGTGAATCCCGCATTGTAAATCAACAACTCAAATCCCGTCTGATAGCCCCAACACTCCTTCAGCACATACTGCAACAGCGCACTGAGCAGCGGTGCCAAAACGGCGACTACGGGAATCCAACGATCCCGCACTCGTCTTTGGGTACACATACCGAAGACAAACAGTCCCAAAATCGGACCATAGGTATAAGAGGCAACCTTATACACCAGATTGATCACACTGTCATCCGCCCAAAGATCAAACGCCAGCACCACGAACACCATACCCAGTGCGATCCACAAATGAACCTGTTTACGCACCCGGGTCAAACGCACATCATCGTAGCGTCGTCTGCCCTCTAAAATATCAATCGTAAATGAAGTGGTCAATGCCGTAAGAGCCGATCCTGCGGCTGAATAAGTACTTGAGATAAGTCCGATAACAAACAACATACCAACTACAAGCGGCAATCCTCCATTCACCGATACCAAAGGGAATACCTGATCGGTCTTTTCGGGCATTGTCAGTCCTTCATGCTCCATATAGAGGTAGAGCAATGCGCCCAAAACCAAAAACAGGAAGATCACGAAGATCTGACAGAATGCCGTCAGCACGATGTTCTTCTGTGCATCACGCGGCGAAGGACAACTCATGTTGCGCTGCATCATATCCTGATCCAGCCCCGTCATTGCCACCAGCATCACGATACCGGCAAGGAACATCTTCCAGAAATAATGTCCCGACGAAGGATCGTCGAAGAAAAACATCCGCGACATGGGGGATGCGCACACCACATCAACAGTATCTTCAAATGACATTCCCAATCCTCTCACAATAAATACAATGGAAAGAGTAAGACTACCTATCAGGCAAATGGTTTTGAGGGTATCCGTCCAAATCAGCGACTTGACACCTCCCTGCCGGGTATAGAGCCATACCAATGCCATCGACAACACGGCATTCCACACAAACGGGATGTCGTAATGGTCAAAGACAAGTCCCTGCAACACGGCACAAACCAGATAAAGACGCAATGCCGCACCCAGCATTTTCGAGATGAAGAAGAACCACGCCCCCGTCTTGTGGGAAGCCGCTCCGAAACGGTCGGCGAGGTATTCGTAAAGCGACACGACCTTCAATCGATAGAAGGTCGGAACGAGCCAGAAGGCAACGATCAATTGTCCGACGGTAAATCCCGCCACCATCTGCATGTAGGAAAAAGCATCCTTTGGAACAAACTCCCCGTCGGCAAAGCATCCGACCGATCCGGGCACGGAAATGAACGTCACGCCCGACATGGCGGCTCCGATCATTGCAAATGCGGCCATATACCACGGCGTGCGACGATTTCCCGTAAAAAATTCGGCATTATCGGCACGGTGTCCCGCCCGCCATGCAACGCCAAACAGCACGGCGATATAGCCCAAAACAGTGATGATTACGGCAATCGGACTCATATCGGTCAAAATTTCACGTACAAAGATACACAGAAACCCCGTGAATACCTCAAAAATACGGATTGTTTTTCATAAAAAAATCTGCGCAACCCGCCAGAACAGAGTTGCGCAGAAAACAATTCAATATACTATCAACAAACAAATTGAATAGGAGTATTTGAATGTTTACTTCAACACACGTTCGATGTATTCGTGGTAATCTTTCACCACGGGCTGATAATCCTCATCCTCGAACAGTGGCGACGAAATCAGAAAATCGGCCGACGAACGGTTGATCGCCGTCGGAATGTTGTACAGCGTCGCCAGACGCAACAAGGCCTTCACATCGACATCGTGCGGTTGTGCCGCCATCGGATCCCAAAAGAAGATCAAAGCACCGATTTCGCCTTGTGCGATTTTCGATCCCAGTTGCTGATCACCACCCAGCGGACCCGACTTCAAAAGGGTTACATTGAGTTCTTCTTCCACACGAGGTAATTCTTTCAATTCATTCCCTACAAACAATTTACGCTCATTCTCTTTATGCTCCTTCAATTTTTGTGCGACCATTTTTCCCGTCGTACCCGTACATACCAGATGATAACGGCACAATTTCTTGGAATTCCACTCCACCCACTCTGCCAAATCACGTTTCATGTGGTCGTGAGCCACCAAAGCCAATAATTTACGTTGCATAATTTCGTGTATTTAAAATTTCGCAAGGGCAAGATACACATTTCACGCCAAACCAATATTACGCCAATCTTAATTCTTCCCCTGCATCAAGAAAATCACCACACTCCATCTTTCTTTGAAATTTATTGTCTATCTTTGCGGGCGATTCCCATTCGGGAAACACTTTTCACCAAGTCAAAGACCACAAATTTATGAAAATTGCCGATATAGATCTGGGTGACAAGCCCCTGCTTTTAGCACCCATGGAGGATGTGACCGACCCGTCATTCCGCTACATGTGCAAGCGTTTCGGAGCGGATGTCGTATATACCGAATTTATATCGGCCGACGGACTGATCCGCGATGCAGCCAAATCGCTCAAAAAACTCGAATTGGATGAAAAAGAACGCCCCGTGGGTATTCAGATCTACGGACACATGATCGAGCCGATGGTCGAAGCGGCACGTATGGCCGAAGCGGCAAATCCCGACATCATCGACATCAATTTCGGCTGTCCCGTCAAGAAAATTGCCGGTCGCGGTGCAGGTTCGGGTATGATGAAGGATGTACCGCTGATGGTCGAGATGACCCGTCAGATCGTACAGGCCGTCAAGAAACCCGTCACGGTCAAGACCCGTCTGGGATGGGACGAGGAGTCGAAAAACATCGAGGAAATCGCCCTCCGTTTGCAGGATGTCGGCATCGCCGCGCTGACGATCCACGGTCGTACACGCGCGCAGATGTACCGCGGAGAGGCCGATTGGACGCTTATCGGCAAGGTCAAGAACAACCCGATGATCCACATCCCGATCATCGGCAACGGAGATGTCGATTCGGGTGTCAAAGCCGCCGAAATGTTCGACCGCTACGGCGTGGACGGCGTGATGATCGGTCGTGCCACCTACGGCCGTCCGTGGATCTTCAAGGAGGTGAAACACTACCTCTCAACGGGGGAGGTTCTTCCCCAACCCGATGTGCATCAACGTGTGACCATCGCCAAGGAACATCTCCGCAAATCGTTGGAAATCAAAGGAGATCATGTGGGTATTCTCGAAATGCGCCGTCATCTGACCAACTATTTCAAGGGCTTGCCCAACTTCAAGGAGACCCGTTTAAAACTGGTCACCTCGCTCGACATCGACGAACTTTTCGCAACACTGGACTACATTGACACCCAATGGGGCGATTACGATCTGAGCGGAGCCGTTCCTGCCCCGCTTTCACATAATCTTTAAAAAAAACAAAATGGCGACAGATGTGTAATCTGTCGCCATTTTGTTTTCCAGTAAGAAAAGACTTATTTCTGCAAAGCCTCCCAAAGCATATCTTTCAACTGCGTAATATTCAGACCCGCAACCGACGAGATAAACACCGACGGAATATCTTTCGGAAGGTGATTTTTCATCTCGCGCATCAGATCCTCGTCGAGCATATCACACTTGGTGATTGCCAGCAACCGCTGTTTGTCGAGCAATTCGGGGTTATACTGCGTCAATTCGCCAAGCAGGATTTCGTAATCCTTCTCGATGTCATCGCTGTCGGCAGGGATCATAAACAGAAGCACCGAGTTACGCTCGATATGACGTAAGAATCGGGTACCCAAACCCTTACCCTCGTGTGCACCCTCGATGATACCGGGGATGTCCGCCATCACGAACGATTTGTTGTCGCGTACCGCCACGATGCCCAAGTTGGGTTCGAGGGTGGTAAATGCGTAGTTCGCAATCTTGGGTTTGGCTGCCGAAACAACCGACAACAGGGTCGATTTACCCGCATTGGGGAATCCGACCAGACCCACATCGGCCAACACCTTCAATTCGAGGATGAACGTACCTTCCTCGCCCTCTTCACCAGGCTGTGCGTAGTGCGGCACCTGATTGGTTGCACTTTTGAAGTGCCAGTTACCCAGACCGCCACGGCCGCCCTTGAGCAACACCAGACGATCACCATGGTTGGTCACTTCGCCAACCGTCACGATCGACTCGTTACCCTCCTCATCGACCAGAAGACGCTTTGCCACCGTACCCAGAGGTACGGGGATGACGATATCTTCGGCGTTCTTACCCGATGAACGGGCACCCGAACCACACTCGCCGTCCTTGGCAAACTGGTGACGCTGATATTTAAGGTGGATGAGCGTCCAATATTGTTTCTCTCCGACCAGCACGATGCTGCCGCCACAACCGCCGTCTCCTCCGTCGGGGCCGCCGAATGCAACGAATTTCTCTCGACGGAAGTGCATCGAACCGCTTCCGCCATGCCCCGAACGGGCAAATATTTTAACGTAATCTACGAAGTTAGATCCTGCCATAATGCTTCCTAATATGCGTTAATTGCTTGTAAATTTGGAACAAAGATACAAAGAACTCTCGAATTTTCGGGTATTATTTCTAAAAAATAACGTAACTCCCTATATATCAGAGTTGCAGTTTGGGATTATTTCTGTGGCGATCCTTGTCGCGCGCGGTTTTCTTCTCGAACGAAGCCTCGACGGCCTGCGTCAGATCGACACCCGTCTGATTGGCCAGACACACCAACACCCACAGTACATCGGCCATCTCCTCCGAGAGGTTATCCTTCTCCCCCGCCTTGAACGACTGATCGCCATATTTGCGCGCCATGACACGTGCCAACTCGCCGACCTCCTCGGTCAGCACCGCCATATTGGTCAATTCGCTGAAATAGCGCACGCCGACAGTCTTGATCCACTGATCGACACGCTCCTGCAATTCTTTAAGTTCCATATCTATTTGACTCTGATCAGATTCAGCCCGTCTCGAATCGGGACAATCACGTTCTCCACCCGCGGATCTTCCAGCACCATGCGGTTAAACTCCAGCAAGGCCTGCGTGTGGCGGTCATTATGCGCCACGGGTTGCACGACCTTGCCCGACCACAAGATGTTGTCCGCCACGATGACCGATCCCGCATGAAGCAACGGCGAATTTTCCCCGTCGCCCATCAGCATGCGGTAGTAATCGGGGTATTCGCGTTTGTCGCCGTCCATGAAGACGAAATCAAACTGACACCCCAATTTCGGTGCCAGATCCAACGCCGAACCGATGTGCAGCCGGATCTTACGGCCGTATTCGCTGCGGTCGAAGAACGATTGCGCAAACTCCTCCAATTCGTCTTCCACCTCAAACGTATGCAGCACGGCATCTTCCTCCAAACCCGCCGCCATCGACAGTGCCGAATAGCCCGTGAACGTACCGATTTCCAGCACCGTATGCGGGCGTTGCATGCGAACAAGCATCTCCAGCAGGCGTCCCTGCACCGCACCCGACAACATGCGCGGAGCAACCATCCTCAGATTCGTCTCCCGATCCAATTCATGCAGGAGTTCTGTTTCGGGTTCCGTAAAATCACGGACATAGCGTTCCAAATCATCCATAACTATTTGTAAATCAATCGTGACATATTCGTAAACACCGCTTCGGCAACTTCCGTGAGTTGCCGAGGCTTCAAAGCCTGCACCTTGGCAAAAACCTCCTTCATGGAATCCATCTCGTCATGCACCAGATAACTCTTGGCGGCACCCAGCATATAATTTTCGTTGCTTTCGGTCGAAATGGCCATCTGGGCAACAAATTGCTTTTTGGCCATCGACAACTGGCGCGTGGTGGGCAACGTCGTGCGCATGCGTTTCAACTCGCGCTCGATAAGTTCGATACACTGATCCGAATTGCAATGGTCGGAACTGAAATAAATCGTCTCGATACCCGTATCGCCATAGGGCGTATAGGCGGCCTCGATGTTATACGACAAGCCGTTCTGCTCGCGGAGCACCACATTGAGCACCGAATTGGCGGAAGGGCCTCCCAACACGTTGGTGACGAGCAACAACGGCAGTCGCTGTTCCTCCTCGTAACTGAATGCACGGTTACCGATGATGCAGTGGGTTTGGTGCGTATGCTTGACGACGCTCTTCTCGAAAGGCGTATATCCGACAGGAGCGACACGCTCGAAATCACGTGACGGTGTGGAGCAGTTTCCGAAATAGCGTTCGGCGATCGTCTGCGCCGTCTTGACCGAGAAATTACCGATCGACGCAAAGACCATCTGGTCGATGGTATGCGTCCGGCGGGTAAACCGACGCAGCGAATCGCCGTTATAGCGCATCAGCGAGGACTTGCGTCCCAAGATATTATGTCCCAGATCCGAACCCTCGAACAACAGATCCTCGAATGTGTCGTAGATCAGATCGCAGGGCGAATCCTTATAGGTATTGATCTCATCGACAATGACTTCCTTTTCACGATCCAACTCGTGATCGGGAAAGGTCGAGTGAAAAGCGATGTCGGAGAGCAACTCCACGGCCTTTGCGAAATCACCGCGAAGCACCGTGGCGTGAAGGGTCGTATCCTCTTTGGTGGTGAAGGCATTCAGTTCGCCGCCTAAGTTCTCCAATCGGCAGTTCACCTGCCAAGCGCGTCGTTTTTCGGTACCCTTGAAGAAGGCATGTTCGCAAAAGTGCGCCAGACCGTACTCGTCGGGGTGTTCGTCACGACTTCCCGCATTGATGCACAAAGCACAATGTGCCACCGTGTTTTTGACCTGCCGATGGATACAACGCAATCCGTTCGGCAGCCGATAGAAAGAAAATTCCATTTTATATAACATAGGGACTCGCCCCTACTTTTATTTGTTTTTCAACCGTAAATACTCGCCCGTATGACTTTCGGGGCATTGTTGCAACCCGGCGGGCGTCCCCTCAAAAACGATGCGACCGACACCCGCTTCGGGGCCGAGGTCGATCACCCAGTCGGCACATTTGATGATGTCCATATTGTGCTCGACCACGACGATCGTATGTCCGCGTTCGATCAGGGCATTGAACGACGCGAGCAGTTTCGAGATGTCGTGAAAATGCAGACCCGTCGTCGGCTCGTCGAAAATAAACATCACCCGTCCGTCGGTCTTGTCCTTCGTAAGGAACGAAGCGAGTTTCACGCGTTGCGACTCACCACCCGAAAGGGTCGAGGAGGATTGTCCCAGTTTGATATAACCCAGACCCACATCCTGCAACGGACGCAGACGCTCGACAATGCGGCGACACGTGGTGTTGGTTTTGTCCTCGCCGAAGAAGTCGATCGCCGCATCGACGGTCATCTCCAGCACATCGCTGATCGACTTGCCGCGGTAGATCACTTCCAGCACTTCGTCCTTGAAGCGTTTGCCCTTGCAGGCCTCGCACACCAACTCGACATCCGCCATAAACTGCATCGACACCTTGATGACACCCTCTCCCTGACACTCCTCGCAACGACCTCCCGCCATATTGAACGAGAAATGCGAAGCGGTCATGCCCGTATGCTTGGCATAGGGCTGATCGGCAAACAGATGGCGGATCTCGTCATAAGCCTTGATGTAAGTCACGGGGTTCGAACGCGATGATTTGCCGATCGGGTTCTGATCGACCATCTCGACCGCCCGCAACTGATCGACATCGCCCTCCAAGCCGTCAAAGTCGCCGGGTTTGATGCCCGTATCGTACAGCAGACGGCGCAGGGCGGGATAAAGGATGCCCTTTGCCAATGACGATTTGCCACTGCCGCTCACGCCCGTAATGCAGGTCATCACGCCGAGCGGAATCCGCACGTCGATATTTTGCAGGTTGTTCTCCCGTGCATCGCGAATCAGGATCGAACGATTCCAACTGCGCGTGGATTGGGGAACGGCGATGCTTTTGCGCCCCGTAAGGTAATCGGCCGTAAGGCTTCGCCTGCATTTCAACAGGTCGGGCATCGTACCGTTGAAGACGATCTCTCCGCCGTTATATCCCGCCAAGGGACCCACATCGACAATCCAATCGGCCGCACGCATCACCTCCTCTTCGTGTTCCACGACAATCACCGTATTACCCAGATCGCGCAACTGCTTGAGGATCTTGACCAGACGGTTGGTATCGCGCGGATGCAGACCGATCGACGGCTCGTCCAAAATGTAGAGCGAACCCGTCAGGTTGCTGCCCAGCGAGGTCGAAAGGTTGATGCGCTGCGACTCTCCGCCCGAAAGGGTCGAAGAGAGACGGTCGAGCGTCAGATAGCCAAGACCCACATCCGACAGATACCCCAATCGGTTCTGGATCTCGACCAGAATACGTCGTGCGGTCTTGGCGTCGTGCTCGTCGAGGGTCAGATCGTTAAAGAACTTCACCAGATCATCGACGCACATCGCCACCAGTTGGGCGATGTTCTTACCGCCGACCCGCACATACAAAGCCTCCTTACGCAGACGGCTGCCACCACATTCGGGACAGGTGGTCTTGCCCATATAACGCGCCTTCATCACGCGGAACTGCACCTTGCGGCGTTCCGACTCGATGTAGGCAAAAAATTCATCCAATCCGTGGAAATACTCGTTACCGCGCCACAAGAGAAGTTTCTGTTCGGGCGTAAGGTCGTGGAACGGCGTATGAATCGGAAAATCAAACTTATAGGCATTCTCCACCAAAAGTTCCTTCCACTTTTTCATCGTCTCGCCACGCCAGCAGGCAATGGCATCCTCGTAGATCGTGCGGTTCTTGTCGGGGATGACCAGATCTTCGTCGATGCCCACCACTTTGCCGTAGCCTTCGCATCGCGGGCAGGCTCCGAGCGGGTTGTTGAAACTGAACAGATGCTCCGTGGGCGGTTCGAACGTGATGCCGTCGGCCTCGAAACGCGACGAATACTCCTTGATGCCCCCGTCGGTAATCACCATACAGCGGTCGTGTCCGTAGGAGAAAGCACGATCGACCGAATCGCGGATTCGGGTCAGCGTATCATTGTCCGAAGCAACTTTCAATCGGTCGATGACCGCCAGCACATCCTCCGCACGTGTTTCGCGGGTGATCGTCGGCATGAAGTCCTCGATGAGTTGTGTCCGGCCGTCGGCATGGACTCTCAGAAGGCCGTCCGACATCAGATCCATCAGTTTCTCGATGATGCCTTCGCCCTCCTTCAATACGAGCGGTGCCGCAATCACGCAACGCGCCCCCTCGCCCAATTCGCCGATCTCCTGCGCCACATCGTCCACACTGCGGCACTTTACCTCAACCCCCGACACGGGTGAAAAGGTATGTCCGACACGCGCGAACAGAAGTTTCAGGTAGTCGTAAATCTCGGTGGTCGTACCAACCGTCGAACGCGGATTGCGCGTATTGACCTTCTGCTCGATGGCAATGGCGGGTGCGATACCCGAAATGATGTCGGC
>RCNH01000189.1_pt1 | contig 28702 bp, 23 predicted proteins | sample 2041161 | NCBI WGS metagenome assembly RCNH01 (sample SAMN09708215, study PRJNA481090) | Feces metagenome, whole genome shotgun sequencing project. | biome: feces | host: Leptonychotes weddellii | place: Antarctica: Sion Island | collected 2010-03-01 | reverse complement strand
GCATGGATCCTGAATAACAAAAAGCAGCTGCTAGAGAGCAGCTGCTTTTTCAATATCCTCCGCATCGATCACCCGGTATCCGGCCTGCTTCAGCGCCTGAGCCAGCACCCCGGAGCCTTTTATGAGCTGCCCGGTGAAGCTGCCGTCGTAAATCTGATTGACCCCGCAGGTTGGGCTTCGGGACTGCAAAACGGCGCAATCGATCTTCTCGCCTTTTATGGCATCCAGTGTCTGTTCCACCCCGGAAAGCAGGGCTTTCTCCATGCTATTCCCATTTTTATCCCTCAAAACGCCGTCCACAATCTCAATGGGGGTTCTGGGGATGCCAAGTCCGGCCAGCACCTCCGGACACACGGGAATCACTTCTTTTCCCTCCAGAAACCGGACAACCGCCGGATTATAATTGCTGCCTCCGTTATACTTGCAGCATTCCCCCAGAAGGCAGGCACTTACCAGTACTTTCATAATAAAAAACTCCTTACATCTCGCTGCGGCTGATTGTTTCAGCCCCGTGCGCCTGTTTCTGCACATAGGGCACTCTGGCTGCCGGAACCAGGCGGGCGGCTCTGTCCGTATGTACCGCCTGATCGTCAAAGAAAATATGGGTGCCAAATGCCTTTAAAATATCGCTTTTCTCCACGCCCCCCAGGAAAAACGCCTCATCGATCCGAACCCCCCAGGCCATCAGCGTGCGGATGACCCGCTCGTGGGCCGGTGCATTTCGGGCCGTCACCAGCGCCGTGCGTATGGGGATTTTCTCCCCTTCAAACTGGGTCTGTACCCGGGAAATGGTGGCAAGGAGCTTGGAAAACGGCCCCTCCGGCAGGGGCAATTTGGCGTTTTTCTGCTCATGCTCCGCAAAGGCCGACAGCCCCTGGGTCTGATAGATCCGCTCCGCTTCGTCGGAAAAAATCACCGCATCCCCGTCAAAGGCGATCCGAATCTGATCGATTTCCTGCTGGGGCTGCAGGTCCAGCCTCTCATGGCTGCATATGATACCTGCGGCCACCCCTGCATTGATTGCCTCCTGTACGTCCTGCTCATTGGCAGAGAGGAAGAGATCCGTGCGGAAGGCCGTGAGATAGGGCGCAATTTTACTGCCCCCCACCAGTGCGGCACGGGTGATTTGCAGGCCGTAATGCTCAATGGAATTGAAGATCCGCAGACTGGTGTCCGCACTGTTTCGGGACATGATGACGATCTCCACCAGCTGCTTTCCCCCATCGTTGAGCTTATGCAGGGCCTGAATTAGGGGAAAGGCCGTTCCCGGCTTCAGGATATCCTTTTCATGGACAATCTGATATTCCGAGTAGGCCTGCAGCCCCTGGGTTTCAAAGATTTTATTCTCCTCCTCCAGATCAAAAAGGGCCCGGGAGGAAATCCCCACCACCAGCTTATCATCCAGATTCATTGCCATATTAAGCACCTCATTTCCCCATATTGTGAAAGGCTCCTGTGCATGTGAGAGGAACCTCTGCCAAAGTCTCTGTACCGGCTTAATTCTACCTTCCCTTCTGTCCAATAAACCGGGAGGATATACGCAAAAGAGCCGGTCAAATGACCAGCCCAACATAATTATTATAAGATAGGGTTTATTCTCTGTCAATCTGTTTTGGTGATATACGCTCAGAATCTATGTAGTGCACAAGTTTTATTGGCTATTTTGTCTATAATTGTGGGTTGTATTTTCACTATCTTTGTGTTATATTACAGTCAGAAAGGGTGATACCAATGTGCAGGTAAAAACCTTAAGGCTTAATGGATAGTAAGCCGCAAGATGTTGTTTGAAAGCCAAAGAGGAAATGTTCCAGCATAGAGTGGTCTCACTTATGAGACAGATGGATGTAAAACAATCGATGATAGAAATGTGTTTGGGATGGATTTCAAAATGAGGCCGCAGACAGCATCGGAAACCGCAGAAAGAGAGGTTAACCAAGGATGTTAGATACCAAGAATTCAGAGAAGTAGCCCTTGACTGAGTAGGATTTATGAATCGGCAGTCAAGGGCTACTTCTTTTTTATACGCCCCACCGCCCTCATGGGCGTTTTTTATTGCCCCTTTCCCTTCTTGCGGGACATATTTCCCTGTGCTATACTCAGCTTAGAATCAATTCTGCAACGGAGGTATTCCCATGGATTTTTTAGAAGTCGCAAATCTGCGCCAGTCCTGTCGCAGCTATGACGAAAACAGGCCTGTAGAGCAGGAAAAGCTGGATGCTGTTTTAAAGGCGGTGCAGCTGGCTCCCTCTGCCTGCAACGGACAGCCCTACCATCTGACCGTCTGCCGGGGGGAACTGGCAAAGCAGGTAGCTGCCGCAACCCGGGATATGGGCATGAACAAGTTCTCCGCCCAGGCACCTATGATGCTTGTCATCTCCGAAAATGCCTATGTGAAAACCGCAGCGCTGGGATCGAAGGTCACCGGCAATGACTACCGCTCCATCGACATCGGTATTGCCGCCGCCTATCTCACCGCAGAGGCCGCCACCCAGGGGCTGGGTACCTGCATTCTGGGCTGGTTCAATGAGGGGAAAGTCCGCAAGCTCTGCGATCTCACCGCCCCGGTGCGCCTGGTGATTACACTGGGCTATCCGAAAGAAGAAGATCCCCTCCGCCCCAAAAAGCGGAAGGCACTTTCAGAGCTTGTAACCGAGAAATAAGGAAACTGCACTGTTTTTAAGGGGTATCCTGTCCCCCCGTTCCGGCGGCCGCTCCCAGGTCGGAAATGCCCCTTGAAAATGTTATGTTTACACACATTTGCAGGTGCTTTTAACAGGAATCTTTGTTGATTTTTATTAAAAAATTTAGTATACTGTTACTGAGGTGCGGCAGAATTTTCCTGCCACAACAGCAAATTCTTTTATCTACCGTTTCGGGATACTAAAGGAGAAGTTGTAAATGATTATTACACAGAAGAAACCCATTGAAGAAGTTATGGCAATGGTAGCAGATGCCAAAACCGTAGCGATCGTCGGCTGCGGCAGCTGTGCTACTGCATGTCAGACAGGCGGTGAGGCTCAGATCGCAGAGCTGACCGCCGTCCTGGAAAAAGCAGGCAAAAAGGTGGTTGCCACCACTGTGGCTGACTACTGCTGCATGAGCCTGGGCGTCAAGAGCAAATGTAAGCCCCTGGTCAAGGCATGTCCTGACTGCGTCATCTGCATGTCCTGCGGTGACGGCGTTCAGTGTGTTGCCAAGAATTTCAATGTCCCTGTTTACCCCTCCAACAACACCATGTATCTGGGTGAAGCTGTGAAGTTCGGTGTCTGGGAAGAGGCATGTCATTTCTGCGGCGAATGTGTTCTGGGTCAGACCGGTGCTATTTGCCCCATTACCCAGTGTGCCAAGAGCCTGGTAAACGGCCCCTGCGGCGGACAGAAGAACGGCAAATGCGAGGTCAATCCGGAAAATGACTGCGCATGGATCAAGATTTACAACCGCCTGGAGGCCACCGGTCAGCTAGACAAGCTCTCCAAGACCCGTGAGGATAAGGGCTACGGCAATTTCGCATATCCCAGAACGATCAGCTTGAGGGGGAAGAAGTAATGAGTATTTTAAAAGACGCACTGGAATCCGGTAAGTTTGGTATTACCGCGGAAATGGCACCCCCCAAGGGTTACGATTTTACCGAGCAGATGGAAGCAGCCCAGCTTCTGAAGGGAAAAGTCCACTCTGTCAATGTAACCGACATGCAGAGCGCCAGCCTGAAGGCCACCGGCCTAGGTCTATGTATTAAGCTGAAGCAGGCAGGCGTTGAGCCCATCCTCCAGATGACCGGCCGTGACCGCAACCGCATGGCTCTGATGGGTGATGCTCTGGCAGCCGCCAGCTTCGGCATTGATACCATGTTGGCCCTCACCGGCGACCACCCCGTGGTCGGTGACTGCAAGGACTCCAAGCCCGTTTACGATCTGGACTCTGTGGGCATTCTGAAAATGCTCAGCACCATGGAGAAGACCGGCTGCGACTGCGGCGGCAATGAGCTGTCCGGCGGCGCTCCCACCTTCTACAAGGGCGCTTCCGTCACTCCCGTGTACGATCCCATCTTCCTACAGATCAATAAGCTGCGCCAGAAGGTGGAAAATGGTGCCATGTATGTCCAGACCCAGGGTCTATTCAGCATCGACACCTACAAGCGCTTCCTGGAGGAAGTGGACAAGGCCGGTATCAAGGTACATATCATGGCCGGTATCATCCCTCTGAAGTCCGCAGGTATGGCGAAATACATGAATGAGAACGTCCCCGGTATCGACGTACCCCAGGACATGATCGACCGTCTGGCTGCCGCTGCCGCCGAAGGCAAGGAAAAGGGCGTAAAGGGTCTGCCCTCCAAGCTGGGTATTGAAATGGCTGCGGAGATGATTGCGCAGATCAAGGATGCAGGTCTCGGCTCCGGTGTACATATCATGGCAATCGGCGCTGAAAAGAACGTGCCCACCATTCTGGAAAAGGCCGGTCTTTCCATCTGAGTTTCAAAAACAGGGTGTCTTTCTATCTAAGATGCCAATACGGAAAAGAATTTGCAAAAACAGGGTGTGTGCAGGTTTGCACACACCCTGTAATTTTATCTGAGCTTCAGATCCAGTGTCCCTTCCAGCTCCTGGGCCTTCTGGCGCAGCTGCTCCAAAGATGGATAATTCATGGCCTCATCGATCTGGCTGTCTGCCATGACCAGCGCCAGGTACCGATACACGCATCTTTTATATTTTCCCGTCAGCAGAGGACTCATTTTGTACACGGCGGCTGCCCGCTTCTGTTCCTCTGTCCGCTCCCGCAGATCCTCTTCATATTCCTCATAGGAGCCCTGGTAGCCCTCTTTTGCCAGCAGAAATACAGCCATCGCCGTTTTACCGTTCTCCTCCGGCAGAAGTTCCTTTACAATCCCCTCCAGGATTTGTTTCTGCGCATCCCCGTAGGGGAAAGCCCATTTCGCATACTGACGGCGTTCCATCTCCCTGCGCTTGGCCGATTTGATTGCAAACCAGTCTCCAAAACCCATAACTGCATAGTCCTTTCTCGTTGTGTTTTTATAACCATATCACAGCCCTATGGCTTTGTAAAGTCCTTTCGCCAAATCCCTCCCCGGGCAGAAAAGCCTTGGGAGGGAAATTTTTTTGTGCTATACTGTAACATATGCCATTTCCAATCGTTATATAGGTGAAAGGAGGGAGGTAAATGGACTGGCAAGGACTCACACAGCTCTACGATCGGTACCGTCCGGAGCTTCTGGTCTATCTGCGCTCCCTCTGCGGCGATGGGAGCCTTGCAGAGGATCTCTTACAGGAGACCTTTGTGAAGGCCTTTTTCTCTCTGCCCCAGCAGCATACCAATGTGCGAGCCTGGCTGTATCTGGTGGCCCGGAACCTGTATTTTGACCACCGGAAAAAAGCCGCCCATCTGTCCTCCCAGGAGCAAACCGGCCCCGTCGTCCCCGGACTGGAGGATCGGCTTCTCCGGGACGAAACCCACCGGGCGCTCTATGAGGCCCTGGACAAACTGGACAGCAGAAAACGGGAGATCCTTACGCTGCAATACTTTGGCGGTCTGTCCCACCGGGAGATCGGAACCATTCTGAACATCCGCCCAGACTATGTGCGGGTGTTGGGATGCAGAGCCAAAAAAGAACTGAAACTTCTAATGGAGGAGGCAGGTTATGAATTACCGTGAACTTTTAGAATTATACAAAACCGGACAGCTGGATGAGGAGACACGCCTTCGGGTGGAAACGGACATCCAGCGCCAGGATGCCATCAGCGACTATCTGTTTGACTCCCAGGAGCTGCCCCCCTGTGACAGCGCCCCGGAGCCGGAGGGTGACCGCTCCAATCAGATGCTCTCTGTCATACAAAAATCCATCCACAGGGCCTTTGTGAAAATGGGGGTAACGGTGGGGGCAATCGTGCTGGCAGTGGTCTGCCTGTGTGCATTTGTTCTGCCCTGGTTCGTGTCCCTGTTTTATTACAACCCCAATGGAGTGATGGGGAGAAATCCCGAAAATTCCAATCTTATCACCACCCGGATGGCCCTGGACCTCAGTGTGTTCAGTGAGATGTTCCTGCCGGGAGTCGCCCGCCAAGAGGTGATCGCCCGTCCGGAGGGCTGGGGCAATTACCAGATCACCATCCCCCAGACAGCCAGCTTTGACGGCCACTTCCGCACAGCAGAGGGCTATCTGTCCCGTGGGAAGCTCACCCTCTACAACTCCGATGTGCTGCGCCCGCCCACAGGCAACGCCTTTCTGCTGCCCTCTGGGGTTCATGGCGGCTTTCCTCTCCTGGACGGCGATACCAACCAGCCCATTGGGCCTGCGGGGTCACCGGAGGAGGCCCTCGCCCAGCTGGAGAAGCTGGAGCCGGATCGCTGGGTCACGGCCTATGTATCCTTGTCTCAAGTGACCGAGTATGCCGATTTTTACCGCTGGTATAAGGCCCTGGATCCCTACAGTGCCGGAACCTGGTGCGCCGTATACACCGAAAACGTGGATCATGAGATGCTTGCGGCCAACATGGGCTTTTCCATCCGCTACACCGCCAGCAGCCAGTCCTGGGATACGGAGCGATACCCTTATCTCTGCACCCTGGGAAATGAGCAGTCCTACGATCCCGAAAGCCCGGAGCAGGCTCAGACCCATTTTACCAGTATGCTCCGCTACCTACAGGATCACCCCGAAATCGTGTCCATGATGCCCGGAAATCTCTCCGCAGAACCGGCGCTGCTGGAGCAGATGATTGCCAGTGTCGAAAGAGACGGCCTCAAGATCTACGGCTTTGCCATCCAGACCAAGCAGGAAACCCTGCTGCAGCTGGCCAAGGAGCCCAACGTCAGCTATATCTACACCGTGCCTGTAAACTAAGCCGCTTTTCAATACGCTCACAAGAGCACAAAAAAACAGCTGCAAAACTTTGCAGCTGTTTTTAAATTATTAGGCTTCTGCCGGGTCTGTAAATGCATCAAAGAGACTTGTCTGGGTGTCCTCGGAAATCTCCTTGCCCTCCATGCACTCTGCAAACTGAGCGCCGGACATAGTCTCATTCTCCAGAAGGTACTCCACAATAACCTTCATCTTATCCGCATTGTCCTTCAGAATCTGCTCACAATGCCTGTAAGCCTTGTCAACCAGATCCTTCACCTCGTCGTCAATGGTGCCTGCCACCTTTTCAGAATAGCTCTTAGTCTTCTCGTAATCTCTTCCGATAAAGACCTCGTCACCGCTGGTGTAGGATACGGTACCCAGGCGCTCGCACATGCCATACCGTGCCACCATGTCCCGTGCCAGCTTGGAGGCCCGGTCGATGTCATTGGAGGCACCTGTGGAGATGTCATGCAGGAACAGGGCCTCTGCCACACGTCCGCCCAGAAGACCCACGATATTCTCGTACATCTCGTTGCGGGTCATGTGGTTGCTGTCCTCCTGGGGCTGTGTCCAGGTAAGGCCCAGGGCCTGACCTCTGGGGATAATGGAAATCTGATGGACAGGATCGTGGGTGGGCAGATGGTACATAGCCACCGCATGGCCTGCCTCGTGGACCGCCGTGATTTTAAGATCCTTTTTGAGCTTCACACGGCTCCGCTTCTCGGGGCCTGCCATGATCTTCATCATAGCCTCGCTGAGATCGTCCATATTGAGCACAGGGCGGTTCTGTCTTGCAGCCATGATGGCCGCTTCATTGAGAAGGTTGCTGAGATCCGCACCGGTAAAACCGGCGGTTGCCAGGGCAACTGTCCGCAGATTCACAGTACCGTCCAGCTTCTTATCCTTGGCATGGACCTTCAGAATCTCCTCACGGCCCTTGGCATCCGGTGCACTCACATAGATCTGGCGGTCAAACCGACCGGGGCGCAGCAGCGCCGGGTCCAGAATATCGGGGCGGTTGGTAGCCGCCAGCACAATAACACCCTCGGTTCTTCCGAAGCCGTCCATCTCCACCAGCATCTGGTTTAGGGTCTGCTCACGCTCGTCGTGGCCGCCGCCCATGCCGGTGCCGCGCTTGCGGCCCACAGCATCGATTTCGTCGATGAAAATGATGGCAGGTGCAATCTTCTTGGCCTGGGAAAACAGGTCTCTGACACGGCTGGCGCCCACACCCACGTACATCTCCATAAAGTCGGAGCCGGAGATGGACAGGAACTGAACGTCCGCCTCTCCTGCCACAGCCTTGGCAAGCAGTGTCTTACCGGTACCCGGAGGGCCTGCCAGCAGAATGCCGTGGGGGATTTTTGCGCCGATTTCCGTAAATTTAGTGGGGTTGCGCAGGAAATCCACAACCTCCTGCAGCTCGGCCTTCTCCTCATCCACACCGGCTACATCGTCAAAGGTGATCTTCTTGCCGCTGCCCTGACCGTGGGCGGTGCGGGCCTTGCCGAAGTTTGCCATGGGGTTATTGCTATTGGCTCTGCCCACCATAAAGATCCACACCAGCAGCAGCACAAGGCCTGCCAGAATGAGGGGCAGCACATAGTCATAGGGCGAGGTCTCTTCACCGGGCCGAAAATCGTAGCCCACAAGTACACCGGACTGGCTCTGCTTTTCAACAAGGGGTTTTATCTCCTGCATGAACCCCTCGGGGTCTGCAATCTCAGATGTGAAACGGCTTTTGCCGCCTACAGGCTGATGCAGGAGCAGCTGGATGGTATTGCCCTCCACCACAAAGCTCTTGACATTTTCCTTCTGGAATTGGGCCACAATATCGGAATATATGATATTGTCTTTTTGCTTTCCAAATGCACCCAACATCCAGGAAAAGGCCAAAATCAGCACCAGACCATATAGAATAATGGTTAGTTGTTTGCGATTTTTCAAGTTGGCTTCTCCTTACTTTTCGTATGCTTCCGGCTTCAGAATGCCGATGTAGGGCAGGTTGCGGAAATGCTCATTGTAGTCAAGACCGTATCCCACCACAAATTCATTGGGAATCACATAGCCCACATAATCCGGCTGCAGGGTAATGCCGGGTTTGCGCCGTGCGGGCTTATCCAGCAGTGTGCATACCTTGAGGGATGCAGGCTGCTTGTTCATAATATGACGGCAGGTAAAGTCCAGAGAATTGCCTGTGTCATAAATATCCTCCAGGATCACCACATGGCGACCCTTCAGATCCACAGAAACGTCCTTGCGCACATCCGTCTTACCGGTAGAGGTGGTTCCGCCGTAAGAGGAGATGCACATAAAGTCCATTTCGCAGGGAATGGTCACATTGCGGATCACATCCGCAAAGAACATGAATACGCCCTTCAGCACGCCGATGAACACCGGATCTTTTCCCGCATATTCCTCAGACAAAATGGCTGCAAGCTCTTTGACCTTTTCCTGAATCTGCTCTTCGGTTAACATAATTTCTTTAATATCTTTTTCCATATGGTAGCCTCCCATTATTACCTATCGTTTCAGCCTTTGGCTGGGTCATACTTTTCAAATCGGACGCAAACCCATGCGCCCTCCTGCCTGTCTCTGTTCACGCCGATCCCGTATACCGCAAGCACGCCTAACTCATCTGCCAGCACCGGAATTTGGTTCCGGACATGGGCCGGGATTTTCCGGTCGATCAGCAGCTTTTTGAGGCTCTTGGTTCCACCGGGCAGCCGCAGGGTGTCCCCCGTCCGGCGGCTGCGGATCACCATCTGTCCCACCGGGTTTACAGGCTGCCCTTCAGAAGCGTTCTTCCCCACAGGCTCGCAGATAAGCTGCAATCTCAGCTCCGGAAGGGGGGTGACCCCGGGACAGATTACCGGGCAAGGCGGTATCTCCCCAGCCTCCCGAATCCGTTCCAAATGGTCATACACTCTGCAAATGGTGATGCCGCCGGAAAACCGGACTTTGGCTGAGGGACTGCCGGAAAATACCAGCCGTTCCAGCTGGGCTACATGCTCCGCCTCCGGCTCCCGCACGCCCCATCCGGTAAGCAGATCGGAGAGAATCCGATTTCTAAGGGCCGGGGGCAGCTGTCTCAGACTGTAAATATCCGTTGTGGCTTCCTGCCGGGCCATGTGGGACAGGGCGGCCTCATCCTGCCGCAGTCTCAGTGCCGCGGCGGACAGATTTTCCGCAATGCTGGGATTCTCCTGCTCCAGAAGGGGGATCACCCGATGGCGAATCCGGTTCCGGAGAAAATCATCCGAATCATTGGTGCTGTCGGCCACGTAAGCAATATTGTATTCCTCCAAAAAGGCCAGCACCTCTTGCCGGGTCACATTCAGCATGGGGCGGATCAGCCTGCCGTTTATGGGGGCAATGGCTCCCAGCCCTTTTAACCCCGTCCCCCGAACCAGGTGCATAAGCAGGGTCTCCGCATTGTCGTTTGCAGTGTGGGCTGTGGCGATTTTCCCGGGCAGGGTTTTTAAAAATCCGTACCGGGCCTCCCGTGCAGCCGCCTCAAGCCCCTTTTTTCCGGGGGTCACCGTACCGGTTCCGCAGAAAAACGGGATCTCGTACCCTTCACAGAAGCTGCGGACAAACGCCTGGTCCCGGTCGGACTCGCAGCCCCGGAGCCCATGGTTAAAATGGGCTGCGCTCAGCTGGATCTGAAGCTTTTCCCGCAGCAGATACATGGCCCACAGCAGTGCCATGGAGTCCGCACCGCCGGACACGGCGCACACCACCCGATCCCCCGGCTGGAGCATCTGGTGGAGCCGGACAAACGAAAGCAGCTTATTCAGCATGTTTCCACTCCCGATCCGCAAAGGTCTGGTACTGAGGGATCCACTGCAGCTTTACCGTGCCAACTTCGCCGTGACGGTTTTTCGCCACGATGCACTCTGCAACGCCCTTGTCTTCGGAATTCTCATTATAGTATTCGTCACGGTACAAAAACAGCACCTCGTCCGCATCCTGCTCGATAGCGCCGGATTCACGGAGGTCAGAGAGCATGGGTCGCTTGTCGGTTCTGCTCTCCGGGCCACGGGACAGCTGACTGAGACAGATAACCGGCACATTCAGCTCTTTTGCCATGATCTTCAGAGAACGGGAGATCTCACTGACCACGTTCACACGGCTGTCGCCGCCCTTGCCGTAGCCGGAGCCACTCATCAGCTGCAAGTAGTCGATGACCACCATGCCCAGGTTTTCCACCCGGCGCAGCTTGGCGCTCATCTCCGCCACGGTCACCGACGGATTGTCGTCAATGCGGATATCCGTCTGGCTGAGGGAGGCAGAGGCCATACAGAGCTTCCCCCACTCCTCCTCGGTCAGCTTACCGGTGGCCATTTTCTGACCGTCTACAAAGCTCTCGATGGCCAGAAGTCGCATGGCAAGCTGCTCTCTGGACATTTCCAGATTGAAGATCGCCACGGTCTGATTGTACTTTTTGGCAACATTGAGGGCCAGGTTTAGGGCAAATGCCGACTTACCCATGGCCGGTCTTGCTGCCACCAGCAGCAGATCCGACTTATTGAGGCCATTGATCTTTTTATCCAGATCCATCATGCCGGTAGAAAGTCCCGGGATGGCGGAGTCTGACTGGGCCAGCTCCGTAAGGTGGTCAAAGACCTTGTAGAGGGTCACGCCGATCCGCTCCAGAGAGTCCGTTCTCTGTCCCTTTCGCAGGGCAAAGATCTTCTTTTCTGCGCTCTCCAGGATTTCCGCCGGCTCACCCACCTGGGTGTAGACCATTTCCGAAATATCGGCAGAGGCATCTGCCAGATTGCGGAGCATGGCCTTATCCCGCACGATGTTTGCATAGCGAACCGCATTGGCAGCCGTGGGGGTGATCTCCATCAGCTGCATCACATAATCCCGGGAGTTTTCCTGATAGACGCCCAGCTGGCGCATCTTTTCCAGCACCGTAACCGGGTCTATACTCTGGGAGAAGTTAAACATGGTAAAGACCGTCTCATAAATCTGACGGTTCTGCTCCAGATAAAAATCCTCAGGCCGCAGGATGCCGATCACATCCGGCAGGCATCTGCTGTCGATGAGAATGGAGCCAAGGACTGCCTGCTCTGCCTCCAGTGACTGGGGCAGCTGTTTCATCATCCGTTCCTCATCCATGTGCATTCTCCTTTCTTAAAGTGTCAATAAAACCGCCCTCAGGCTTCCTCGATCTTAACTGTCAGAGGTGCAGTGATCTCATAGCCCAGCTTGCACTGGACGGTAAAGGTGCCCACGCTCTTAATGGGATCGGAGATCACGATTTTCCGCTTGTCGAGCTTAATGCCGGTCTTTGCCACCAGTGCCTCGGCGATTTCCTGGTTGGTGACGGAGCCGAACAGGCGGCCTGCGCCGCCGCCCTTGGCGGTGACAACCAGAGTCATGGCCCGCAGCTGCTTGGAGATTTCCAGTGCCTCTGCCCGCTCCTTTGCAGCTCTTTCCGCAGCTGCCTTGTCATTCATGCGCATGGTGTTGACAGCATCTGCCGTTGCCTCCATGGCGATCTTCTTGGGCAGCATGTAGTTTCTTGCGTAGCCGTCAGATACTTCGATCATCTGGCCCTTTTTGCCCTTACCCTTAACATCTTGCAGTAAAATAACCTTCATATCCAAAATCTCCTTACTGATTAGAGTTCATAATATCTGTCGATGGAAGCTACCAGCTTGTCGAGTACTTCCTTCACGGTGGTGCCGGGAATCTGGGCACCGGCTGTGGCTGCATTGCCGCCGCCCCCCAGAGGCTCCAAAATCACCTGCACATTGGCGTCTCCGATGGAACGGGCGGATACAATCACCTGGTCTTCATCGGGGAACAGCACAAAGGAGGCTGTGATCCCGGAGATATTCAGCATCTCGTCCGCTGCCTGCGCCGCCAGGATCCGGGAAGTTCCCGTATTGAGGGCGGCAATGGCCAGCTCCTGACGGTACAGCCGTGCGGACTTGATGATCTGATACTTGGCCATGGTGTCCTGGAAGTCATTTTGCATCAGCTTTTTGACCTCCACCGTATCGGCGCCCAGCTGGCGCAGATAGGCCGCTGCCTCAAAGGTGCGCTGACCGGTGCGGACATTAAAGCTCTTGGTATCCAGGAACATGCCCGCCATCAGAGACTTGGCCTCAATGGGCAGCACATCCTTGGACTCCACCGCATACTGCAGCAGTTCCGTCACCAGCTCCGAAGCGGAGGAGGCGAAGGTCTCATGCAGATTCACAACAACGGGGGTGATATACTCCGCCGCACGGCGGTGGTGATCGATCACACATACTCTAGGCACCGCATCCAGAAGATTCCGGCATTCCAGCTGATCCGGGCGGTTGGTGTCCACCACCACCAGGGTACTGCGGTTATCGCTCAGCAGGATTGCCTCCTGTCCGGAAATAAACATATCCTTATACTCGGGAACCTGGCAGATCTCGTCCAGCAGCCGATGGGACATATTATTTTGCAGATCCAGCACAATGTGGGCAGGCTTTCCCTTTTTCCGGCACATGCAGCTGACACCCATGGCTGCGCCCACCGCATCCATATCGGCGTTTTTGTGTCCCATAATAAACACCTGGCTGCTCTGTCCGATCAGTTCCATTAGGGAATTGGCGGTCACACGGGAGCGCACCTTACTGCGGTGCTCTGCCTCCTTCAGACGGCCGCCGTAGAAATTAAAGTTCAGACGGTCTTTGATCACCGCCTGGTCGCCGCCACGGCTGAGCGCCATTTCGATGGACAGGGCCGCAAACTCGTAGCTCTCCTCAAAGGTCTCTCCGTCCACACCAAGGCCGAAGGAGATGGATGCGGACACCCCGGAGGGGCTTACGATCTCATGGATATTCTCCAAAATGGTGAACTTGCCCTCTACCGCATGCTTAAGATCCCGCTTTTCAAACACAAAGAGGAAGCGGTTTTTCTCCATTCTGCGGAGCAGTCCGTGATACTCCTCCGTCCAGGAGGAGATAATGTCGTCGATCCGGGCATTGAGGGTGGAAATTGCGCTCTCTGACAGGTTTTTCGTCAGTTCCTCGTAATTATCCACCAAAATAATACAGACAACAGGCCGGGAGCGGATATACTCATCCCGCACCTGATACAGCTCTGTGAGATCCGCAAAAAACAGGATGCCCACCTGGGTCTGCTGGGGGTCATCGGCCTGCACAAAGGAGCCGTACACCCGGTAGCGCCGGTTCTGCAGGGTCACATCGTAGGGGTACTCCCCTTTTCCGGCGGAGAGCCAATCTGTGGCAAACCCGGGCAGAAATTCCTCCATAGAGCGCTCGGCCATGGTGTCCTGAAATCCGGTCAGCCGGACAAAGCCCTCATTGGCATAGACGATTCCCTTATCCGCCAGCCGGAACACCACCATGGGGAAGGGCGAACGACAGCCTTCTGTGGCGTTCATATCATCCACCGTCTTGTGGACAAACTCTCTGATTTGCTTACGCCGCCGATTCTTAAAAACAAGATACAGGGTAAGAATTACGGCGGTAACGACTATTTCCGCTGCCGCCAGCCAGTACTGTCCAAGGATTGCCGTAACCAGCGCAAACACAAACATTACAGAAATATAGACCCCCATATTGGGTCTAAGCAATCTGCCTAGCTTTTTATTCATATGCGTTGCCTCCTTCATCAATGGATACACTGCCCATAATAGCCTAATATCTTTTCTATTATAGCAAACTGCAAGGAAAGGTGCAATATCTTTTATAGGATTTTCACAAAGCAAATCCGCCCTCCGTCGGGTGCTGTCGAAGGGGGAAGAAAAATAAATGTATACAATTTCCGCATTTTGTGGTATACTACAGACACTGGTGTCAGGTGGACAGGCCTGAACAATTTCGGTGGTTTCGTTTTTTATGGTAACCACCACCAATTTAAGAAACTGCAGGCGCTTACGCTCTGCCGGTGGCGATACGGGGTCACTGGGCAAGCAGACGGCTGCCTGTTTTGTGTTGCAATTTTTTGTTTTTTATAGAAAGGAGTATATTATTTGGCTGAAAAATTGAAAATCATCCCTTTGGGCGGCCTGGATGAAATCGGTAAAAACATTACCGTTTTAGAATATGGAAGAGATATGATCGTTGTGGACTGCGGTGTGGGATTTCCCGATGAGGAGATGTACGGCGTAGACCTGGTGATTCCGGATTTTACCTATCTGCAGCAAAATGCAAAGAAGCTCAGAGGTATGTTCATCACCCACGGTCACGAAGACCACATCGGCTCTATCCCCTACTGCATGCAGCAGGTGATCTGCCCCATCCATGGCACTGCCATGACAAACGGCCTCATCAAGCTGAAACTGGAGGAGCACCACCTTGCCGACAAGGTAAAGCTCATCACCCACAAGCCCGGCGACGTGGTAAAAGCAGGCTGCTTTACCGTTGAATTTATTCACGTAAACCACTCCATTGCCGATGCGGTGGCCTTTGCCATCCGCACCCCTGTGGGTACCGTTATTATGACCGGTGACTTTAAGATCGATCCCACCGCCAAGGACGGCATGATGGATCTGGCCCGGCTGGGCGAACTGGGCAACCAGGGCGTTCTGGCACTGCTGTGTGACTCCACCAACGTGGAGCGCCAGGGACATACCCCCAGCGAAAACACCGTGGCTGAGGGTCTCGACCGTCAGTTCCGAAACTGCGATCAGCGGATCATCGTCACCACCTTCGCCTCCAACATGCACCGCATCCAGGCGGTGCTGGCTACCGCCCACCGTTACGGCAGAAAGGTGGCTGTCACCGGACGGAGCATGGAAAACATGCTGAAAGTTGCTCAGGAGCTGGGCTACATCAAAGTACCGGCAGGTACCATTGTGGATCTGGCAACCACCAAGAGCCTTCCCAAAAATAAGATCGTTATTGTGTCCACCGGTTCTCAGGGCGAAAATATGTCTGCCCTTTACCGGATGGCCTATTCCACCCACAAGTATGTGGAAATCCAGTCCGGAGATCGCATCATCATCTCCGCATCCGCCATTCCCGGAAACGAGAAGGCTGTCTCCCGTATTATTAACGAGCTGTACCGCAAGGGTGCAGAAGTTGTCTATGAAAAGAGCGAAGGGCTCCACGTCTCCGGACACGCATGTCAGGAGGAGCTTAAAATCATCCACGCTCTTTGCAAGCCTAAATTCTTCGTTCCTGTCCACGGCGAACAGCGGCATCTGCAGATCCATGGCAAACTGGCTACCCAGATGGGGCTCTCCCCCAAGCGTGTGCGGATTGCAGAAATCGGAAATGTTCTGGAATTCACCGGAAAAACCTGTAAAATCACCACCTCCGTCCCGGCCGGAAAGGTATTTGTGGACGGCACCGGCGTGGGCGATGTGGGCAGTGTGGTGCTCCGTGACAGAAAGCACCTGGCCCAGGACGGCATGATCGTGGTCTTCCTGAACATCAGCAGTCAGGACGGTTCCATCATCACAGGCCCGGATATCATCACAAGAGGCTTTATCTATGTGAAGGAGTCTGAGGAGCTGATGGAGGAGCTGCGCACCGTAGCCCTGGAGGCAGTGGAGCGCTGCAACCGCAAGCGGATCCGTGAGTGGACCGCCATTAAGTCCGCAATTAAAAATGACCTAAGCGGTTATCTCTTTAAAACCACCAAGCGTAACCCCATGATTCTGCCGGTCATTATGGAAATCTGACACAAAGCCTCCCTTTTTAGGGAGGCTTTTTAGACTGTCGAAAAACTCCTTCGGAGATTTTCGGCAGAGGGCAGCGGTCTGACCCGTGCATAATTTGTCCGCTGATTGCGGATAAATTCCACACTCTCAGACCGATATGTATTTTTCCCGAGGTACACGCCCCCGGGAAAAATGAATTTTATTTTATTTGCCGCTGTGGCGGCAAACTCTGCGAGGCTTTTTTGACAAGCTGGAAAAAGCAGCGGCTCTCTAGCAGCTGCTTTTTGTTATTCAGGATCCATGCCGCAGGCGGCGATGCGTGTACGCAGCCAGCCGCCCTCAAAATAGACGATGAACAGCACAAGGGAACAGAGGATCCAGCTGAGGGGATGGGACAGGGTCAGCATGGTGACGGTGTGATACCGGCTCACAACCAGAAGCACCCAAAGCACCCGGAACCCACAGATGCAGATGCAGGTGACGATGGTGGGGATCAAGGAGTAACCGGTTCCCCGCATGGCCCCGGCGAAGACCTCCACAGGCATAAAGGCAATGTAGAAAGGGGTCAGCAGCATCAGAATCTGCACGCCCACCCGGATCACCTCCGCATCATCGGAGTAAATGCCCAGAACGTATTTTCCGTAGAACCGCAGCAGGATACTGAGGATACCCACCACAAAGACACTCATGCCCAGACAGGTCCAGACACTCCTGCGAATGCGCTTATATTTTTGACAGCCGAAATTCTGGCCCACAAAGGTGGTGATAGCCACGCCGAAGGCACTGGAGATCATCCAGATCATAGCGTCGGTCTTGTTGAGGGCAGTCCATGCGGCAATGGTGGTCTCGCCGAAGGAGTTGATGCCGGACTGAATGAGCAGATTGGACAGGTCAAAGGTGACAAACTGAATCCCGGACGGAATGCCGATGTAGAGAATCTGCCTGAGAAGGCTTCCGTTTAAGTTCAGCTTTTTTGGGGAGAAGCGGATATCCTCCGGCAGCCGCAGCAGCACGATCACCACCAAAATGGCGCTGACCACCTGGGAGATGACAGTGGCGATGGCGGCACCCTCAATGCCCATATCCAGCTTTACCACCCAAATGAGATCCATAATCACATTGAGGATGCAGGCTGCAATCAAAAAGAGCATGGGGCGCTTGGAGTCGCCCATGGCCCGGAGAATGCCGGAGCCCATGTTGTAGACCATGGAGGCCACCGCACCGGCAAAATAGACCTTGCAGTAGCGCACAGCCCCGTCCATGCAGGAGTCGGGGGTCTGAATAAGCCTTAAAATAGCAGGACCACCGAACAGCCCCAGACCGGTAATCAGCAGGCCCAGGATGAAGGACAGGGCCATGCCGGTGTGGAGCGCTCGATGGACCCCCTTGCGGTCACTGGCACCGAACAGCTGGGACAGGATGACCGTGGCACCGGAGCTGAGACCGATGAAAAATCCGTTGATGAGATTGATAAAGGCCGAGGTGGCGCCCACCGCAGCCAGAGCGCTGGTGCCCACGAATCGGCCCACAATGATGGTGTCAACGGTGTTATACATCTGCTGGAAAAAGGTGCCAAGCAGAATCGGAAAGAAAAAAATAAGCAGTTGCTTCCAAATCACACCCTCCGTGATTTGTTGAACTGCAGGTTTGCGCTGTATCACATTAGAACTCCTTGTAAAAAACTAAGAGGAATTCTATCATGGAACCTGGGAAAAGTCTATTGTGAGAAGATCCAATAGAATTCTGCATAAAACGAATGAATATATGAATTTTTTTCTCTCTGTAACAGAAAATAAGCCGGGATTTACTGCAAAATACAGGGGTATCAAAACGTTATCGCAGGGCAGAGCGGAAAAGAAAGAAAAAATATCTGCTGGAAAGTATTGACAGACTGATTTTTCGGTGATACAATCCCAGTGAAAATTCCATATAAAAGCGATGACGAAGACGGACGTAGCTGAGATTTTCCAGAGAGTCGGGGTTTGGTGTGAACCCGATAAATTGTGGCTAGATGCTCCTATCACTTCTGAGCTGGAAGCCCCAAAACAATCGGTGAGTAGGGCTTTTCGTGTATGCTACGTTAGTGCATAGGGCTTGTTGGAGCCTGAAGGGGTATGGCTTTGCCGTACAATTTGAGTGGTACCGCGGGTATTGTATAATCAAGACTCGTCTCAAAGTAATTTGAGACGAGTCTTTTTTTATTATTTTTGTATCGAAAAGGAGATTGGACATGAAATTAGACAGAAAGAAAATGCTCACCGTCAGCTTTATGCTGTTTTCCCTGTTCTTTGGAGCAGGAAACCTGATTTTCCCGCCCTTTCTGGGTCAGAATGCAGGCAGTCACACGGTTTTGGCTACCATCGGTTTTCTGGCAACGGCTGTGGTAATGCCGGTGCTGGGCGTAATCGTGGTTGCGGAATTTAACGGTCTGGATCGTTTGGGTCAAAAAGTCGGCAAGCGGTTTGCACTGGTTTTCACTGTAGCAATTTACCTGTCCATCGGCCCCGGCCTGGGCATCCCCAGAGCCGCATCTGTTCCCTTTGAAATGGCCGTGGCTCCTTATCTGCCGGAGGGCACCAATCTGAAGCTGTGGATGGTTGTGTATTCTCTGGTGTTCTTCCTAATGGCGCTGTGGCTGTGTTTGAACCCGGGCAAACTGGTAAACCGGATCGGAAGAGTCCTCACTCCGCTTACGCTGTTTTTCCTGTGCGTGCTGTTCGTAGGTTTCCTGGTGCGGGGCGATGTGAAGGTCTCCGAGCCTCTGCCTGCTTATGAGAGCATGTCCTTCCTACAGGGTTTTGAGGACGGTTACCAGACCATGGACACCATTGCGGCGCTGAATTTCGGCCTCGTGATTGCGATCACCCTGAATAATTTCGGTGTCAGCGAGAAAAAGAGCGTGATCCGCCATACGGTGGTGGCAGGTGTCATTGCCGGCTCCATCCTGGCGTTTGTGTATGTGATGCTCACCTACATGGGCATGTGCAGCTCCGGCGTATATCCCATCCAGGAAAACGGCGCCTGGACACTGCGCTGCATCGTCCATCAGGTCTTCGGCGCTCCCGGTGCGGTTTTACTGGCTACAACCTTCACGCTGGCATGCCTTACCACCTGCGTGGGCCTCATCAACTCCATCTCCCGGTATTTTTCCACCCTCTTTCAAAAGGTATCCTATCGGCAGTGGGTGTACATCATCGTGGTGTTCTCCTTCCTGGTGTGCAACATGGGTCTTACTACCATCCTCAGCATCTCCGTTCCTGTGCTGAATGTGGTTTATCCTGTGTCTATCGTGCTGATCGGACTGGGTCTGACCCACAAGCTGTGGGACAATAAGCGCTTTGTGTATGGGTTTGTAGTGGCAGGCACCGGCTGTGTCAGTGTGCTGTATGCCCTGTACACAGCAAAGGTACCCATGGGCTTTGTGGCAGATCTGTGTGAGAAGCTGCCCCTGTTCAAATCCGGCTTCGGCTGGGTCGGCGTAGCCCTGGTTATGCTGTTTGTCTCTCTGGTGGCAGATGCCCTCGCCGGGAAAAAAGCACAGGTTCCCAATGTGGAATATCAGCAGTAAAATAAAAAACAGGCCTCCAAAGAGGCCTGTTTTTTTATGGGTTTATTCCGAGCGCAGGGCAATCACGGGATCCTTTTTGGCTGCCTGCCTGGAGGGAATGAGACCGCCCAGCAGGGTTAAAAGCATACTCAGCACAATGAGGATCAGGGCTCCAGCAATGGGCAGACGAGCGGTGATATCCGAAGATCCCATCAGATTGTGGATGATCCGGTTGCCGGGAATCAGCAGAAGCAGGGTAATGCCAATGCCGATCAGCCCCGCAAACAGGCCGATGATGAATGTCTCTGCATTGAAGACCTGGGAGATGTTCCGCTTGGATGCGCCCATGGCTCTCAGAACGCCGATCTCCTTGGTGCGCTCCATGACGGAGATATAGGTGATAATGCCGATCATAATGGACGAGACGATCAGAGACACCGCCACAAAGGCGATGAGCACATAGCTGATGCTGTTGATGATGGTGCGCACGGAGGACATCATCATTCCGGTCATATCCGTATAGCGGATGACCTGTTCCTCCCGCCCATCAGATGCCATCTGGGCGTTGTACGCTTCCAGGAAGTCCAGAAATTCCTCTTTAGCATCGAAGTCCGTCATGTAAATATACATGGAGGTGGGGATCTCCAAATCGGCATAGCCCAGCTGCTTTAAATTGGAGGTGGCGGTTTTCTCCCGTTTCCGGCTGGAAAGCGCATCCATAAGGCGGCTGAGCTCCTCCTCGGTCATGTTAAAGTGGAAGGCGTTTGCCAGCTTATCCTGGTCTACGTAAAAGGAATTTCCAATATAATGGGTGAGGTCATTTCCGAAGCCCTTCAGCTTTTCCGCAATGGTCTGCTGGGTGGTGACCTCCATCATCTTCTTGGCCATAAGACCGGAGGCACCTACCACCACGGGGTTTTGAGTATATCCGGTGACCATCGGTTCAATGTCCTCTGCGGTAAGCACAGCGGAGGGGTTTTCCGGCAGCTGGGGCAGGGTCACTTCCGGAGACGATGGCTCCGTGGGGGACTGTGCGGCAGGAACTGTGAAATTCGCATAGAGATTTTCCGCAATATGGGTGGAGAGCAGGCCCAGCATTAGGGGCTTGTAGACATCGGAGAAGGTGGCGGCATCCAGGGAGTATTTTTGGGACAGCTCCTGCATACGGGACTGGGCGCTGTCGGATGCCAGATAGGCATTTACGAGAGGCTCTGCATCCGTGAGGAAGAGCTGAGCAGTGCCGTCGGAGTCGGCATGCTCTGAGACAAACTGGGTCAGCATCTGGCGGCAGAAGTCTGCCAGTGTGGCGGTAAATTCCTGCTGGGCAGCGGTGGTATCCATGCTCATGGAGGAGACAACCTCGTTTACATACTCCTGCAGCAGACCCACGATGGCGCTTTCCTTCATATCCATGCCAAAGGCGGAGGAGATGGCATCGCCGTCAATGGTGATCATATCCTCCAGATCCAGTCCCTCTATGGACGGTTCAGAACCGAATTCCCGGCCGCTGAACACGTCGATTTCCATGTTGTTCAGCTGGGCCTGGACAATCTCAGACTGGGAGGCCTTTTCAATCACATGGCGGGTGAGACTCGCCGGATAGGCAATGCCGGTGGAGAGAATGGCGGTGCCGCTGTCCTCTTTGGGGCAGACAATGCCCACAACCTTCAGCTGTTCTCCGTTTTTTATGGCATTTTCCAGATACTCTTGATTTTCGGACATATCCTCCCACACGCCATATTCTTCATTGTAGCGATACAGATCGGGAACCGATACCAGACGGAAGGTCAGTCCCATAAGATCCTCATAGTTCCACTGCATGGGCACGTCGGAGGAGGTGTACTCCTGGCCGTTCATAACGTGCTCCATCATCTCCTCCAGGGTGCCGGTATCCTTCAGACCCAGGGTGTAGGCGATGTGATCGGGCAGCTGGCTTTGATCGGGCAGCACGAACACCAGCTCGTTATAGGCTTCCGGCCAGCGGCCCTCCAGTACCTCATACTGGGAGTCCAGAAGCTGGATGTTGTCGATCATCTCCTCGAAGACGTTTACATCCATAAAGGCGGAGATCATGGCGCTGCCGGTGATTTTCTCAAAGAGAGATGCCGGGTTTACCTGCAAGGGGGAGGGAGCGTTTTCGGCGTAAATGCGGGGCCGGATGCTGTAGCCGTATTGGACGGCGTTCAGCGTGTGACCGATTTCGTCGTAATGCTCTCCCAGGTAGGCTTTGAATGCCCCCAGGTCATTGGCACCGATGTGGCCGAAGATCTTGGAGAGCATGGGGGCTTCCGCTACGGTGCCCGGTTCTGCGGTGTCCTCCTTGGGGCTGCCTGCCATCATGGTGGCGAAGGCAGAGGAGATATCCGCCGATTCCGACTGAAGGGTTAGGGGGTAATTGGCCAGTGTGTCCTCCTGCACATCGTCGATATAGTGCTGAAAGCCTGCGGAGAGGGATAGGATCAGAGCGATGCCGATAATGCCGATGGAGCCGGCAAAGGCTGTGAGCAGGGTGCGGCCCTTCTTGGTTTTGAGATTATTAAAGCTCAGAGCCAGGGCGGAGAAGAAGGACATGGAGGATTTTCCCATGTTTTTGTGCTGGGCAGGCGCTTGCTGCTCCTGGGCTACCGCATAGGGATTGGTGTCCCCCACGATCCTGCCGTCCTTGACCCGGACGATCCGGGTGGCGTAATCCATGGCAAGCTCCGGGTTGTGGGTAACCATCACCACCAGCCGGTCCTTGGAGACTTTCTTCAGAAGATCCATGACCTGAATGCTGGTCTCCGAGTCCAGAGCGCCGGTTGGCTCGTCAGCCAGCAGAATTCTGGGGTTATTGACAAGGGCTCTGGCGATGGCCACTCGCTGCATCTGTCCGCCGGACATCTGGTTGGGCTTTTTGTCCAGCTGATTTCCAAGCCCCACCTCCTCCAGTGCCTTGATGGCACGGCTGCGCCGCTCGGCACGGGAAACACCGGAGATGGTCAGCGCCAGCTCCACGTTTGCAAGGACGGTTTGATGGGGGATCAGATTGTAGCTCTGAAACACAAAGCCGATGGTGTGATTGCGGTAGGAGTCCCAATCCCGGTCGGAGTATTTTTTGGTGGAGATCCCGTCGATGATAAGGTCACCGCTGTCATATCGGTCAAGACCGCCGATAACATTGAGCAGGGTGGTTTTGCCGGAACCGCTGGGGCCCAGAATGGCCACAAACTCGTTTTCCCGAAGGGTCAAGGACACATGATCCAGTGCGGTATGAACCAAATCGCCCGTGCGATAGGTTTTTTTAATGTCCTCAATATGAAGCATATTTAGACACCCCTATTTTTCATTGTGATAGTAATATTATACAAAACAAACGGGATATTTTGTTAAAATACAATGAATCCCAAAGAATTTATATGTTTTTAACAATTTCCTTACAAACCCGACGTATCATAAAACCAATGAAATACGGCTCCGGCTCTGGGAATCCTTTCTAAAGCGCAAATGTTTACGCTTTATTCACAATTATACGATACTATAGGGAAATTGACAGAAAAATATGAGAGCTGGAGGAAAAAACGATGGATTACACGAAAATGTGTATATGTATCGCTTACCTTGCAACCATTAGCCTTTTGGCGTTTATTATCGGAAGATTTTTACCCTATCGCTGGTTTCATTACGATAAATTCCCCTATCAATCCTTTCCCTTTGAAAAAGAGGGGAAAGTGTATCTGAAGCTGAAAATTAACCGCTGGCAGAAAAAACTGCCGGATATGAGCAAAATCGTCCCCAAGCTGATTCCGCCCAAGAAAATTGTGGACCACTCCAAAGAATCACTTATGGTTATGATTAAAGAGACCTGTATCGCAGAGCTGATTCACGTAGTATTTGCGCTGGTGGGTCTGGGAGGCCTTTGGATCTGGCCTGGGTGGGGCGGCTTTTTCTTTGTGCTTATTTACATATTACTGGGTCATGTGCCCTTTATTCTGGTTCAGCGGTACAACCGTCCACGTCTTGTGAAGTTGCTCAGCCGCACGGAATCCCGAAAGGAGACTCGATAATCAAATGAAGACACTGATTCTTAGCTGCACCACAGGAGAGGGGCACAATGCCTGCGCCAGAGCCATCAAAGAATACTACGATGCAGTGGGCGAAGCGTGTTTCATTATGGACAGCCTGTCCTTTGTCTCGGAAGAGGTCTCCAAAATCGTTGCCAAAGGACATATCCTCATCTATCGGAAGTTCTCCCCGGTGTTCGAGTGGGGGTATGAGTATGCCCAGAATCACCCCAAGCAGTTTGACCAGAAAAAACCCCTGTATCAGTTTTTTGCCCAGGGGACAAAAGCCCTGTACCGGTATATTACGGAAAACGGATATGATGCCATTATCTGCACCCATCCCTTTGCGGCGCTGATGGTCACGGAGGTGCGCAGGCGCTGCGGCCTTACCGCCGATACAGCCTTTGTAGCAACGGATTATACCTGCTGCCCGGGGGTGAACTGCTCGGATGTGGATACCTATTTTATCCCGGATGCGGCACTGCTCCGGGAATTTGAGGACCAGGAGGTTCCGGCGCAAAAACTATGTCCCAGCGGAATCCCCATTCGACAGGTTTTTTATTCGGCAGAGTCTAAAGTAGAGGCAAAGAAGGCCTTCAGCATTGCGCCCCAGCGGAAACACATTGTGATGGCCTGCGGCAGTATGGGCTGCGGCCCCATTGAGGACCTTTCTGAGACCATTGCCCCCCTGCTGAAGGGGGATATGGAACTGACCATTGTGTGCGGAACCAACGAAAAGCTGGAGGCGAGTATGCGCCAGATCCATGAAAATGCGCCCAATGTCCATGTCCACGGCTTTGTAAGGAACATGTCCCTGCTGCTGGACAGCGCAGATGTGTACATCACAAAACCCGGAGGACTCAGCATCACGGAGGCCATGGCGAAGAATGTGCCTATGGTACTTGTGAATGCGGTGGGCGGCTGTGAGAGCTACAACCTAAATCACCTGCTCCTGCTGAAACAGGCTGTCACGGGAGACAGTCTGGGGCAGCTGGCAGAGGTCTGCGTACAGACAGCGAAAGAGTGGCCCCACCCGGTACACCCGGACAGCCCCGGTGCTTTGAATGGCGCAAAAATAATCTACGAAACCATGAAAAAAAGGAATCTCGCATATGAAGCACACCAACAGGGGGCGGCTTGTACCACAGGTTGATTAGCGAAACTTTCGACTGAGAAAAACAATGACCAGGAGTATCGCCACACGAAGCTGCTGCTGTTTTGGCCCATTTATATCCTAAGCTATTTTTTCGTGGAGGCGGTAAACCCCGTAGAGCGGTGCTTTCTCATCCACACGGCTGTGGATGACATGATTCCGTTTTGTGAGTGGTTCATCATCCCGTACCTGCTTTGGAGTCCCATTATGCTGGGGGTTCAGCTGTATCTGATGGTATACGATGTACCGGCTTTCAAAAAATACTCCAAGTTTTTGATTGTCTCCTTTTCCATCGCCACCGTGATTTTTCTGGTGTTTCCCACCTACCAGAATCTGCGGCCGGAGCAGCTTTCAAGAGACAATCTTTTGACAAGGCTGGTGGGGCTTATTTATGCGGTGGATACCAGTACCAATGTATGTCCCTCCGGTCATGTCATTGGCTCCTTTGCCTATTGGGCGGCAGCGCTCCATTCGGACGTGTTCAGAACCCCGGGGAAAATGACGGTGATTACCATTCTGGCAATTCTCACCAGTCTAGCCACGGTGTTTTTGAAGCAGCACACCATAATCGATGTGGTGGCGGCCATTCCGGTTTGTGCAGTGGCCTACTGGATTTGCTACAGAAAGAAAGGCAGCAAATAACGGATACGATTTGCCTTGCAGATGTAAAAAGAGCCTGTGCTACACGCACAGGCTCTTTTCAGCTTGCCAAAGAAGTATGTCATTCGGAGGAAACGAAGTGACCGTACAATCCTCCCGGTCATTCTGAGGAGCAAAGCGACGAAGAATCTTTCCGTAAAGATCCTTCGCTGGCGCTCAGGATGACAGGGGGTGCTCAGAATTGCACACAAACTATCCAGTTAAAGGGAGCCTTGTGTACACAGATGCACGATGACTAGGTTTCCCGGTATTTGGCCATCATGGATTTAAACAGCTCCTGGGCGGAGGGGGGTGTATAGGTGATGGCATTTGCGCCGGCCTCAATGGTCTTAAGAATTGCGTCGGGCTGATTGCCGCCGGTGGCGATGATGGGGATGTTGGGAAAGTCCCGGCGGATGGAGCGCACAACCTCCGGGGTGTTGGGGCCGCAAGCTACGTTCAAAATGGAGGCTCCGTTGTCCATCCGGGCGCCAATGTCGGTTTTGTCATCAATAACGGTGATAATGACCGGAATATCCACCGCCCGGGAGACTGCCAGCAGGTTCATGTTGTTGATGGGTGCATTCAGCACCACGCCCATGGCCCCCTGGCTCTCTGCATCCTTTGCAAGGGAGATGGTACGCAGTCCACGGGTGGTACCGCCCCCCACGCCGCAGAATACAGGCACATAGGCGGCTTTAATGAGAGCATCGCTGATGGACTGCTGAGGGGTAAAGGGATATACGGCAAATACCGCATCGGCATCACAGTTTTTTATGATAGCCAGATCCGTGGTGAAAACCAGACTTTTGATCCGTCTGCCATAGATGGAAATTCCGCTGGCTCTTCTGATTTCTTTCGGCATTTCCAGAATATTATGGCGCAGTTTGCTTTCGATGTAGGGCATTTGTTTTTTCTGCTGCTCCATAAAACCCCTCCTTATAGTAAGATAATGGGCACATTATAATGGAAAACCATGGGGGAATCGGTGAATATGAAATGAACATCCTGTAAATCTTCTGTATCGCTTTTGTCTGTGTTCACAGTTTATTTTGGATTCGTTCTGGTTTTTTTCAAAATGGATTATTACACTGGTCATTAGAATTTTAAAAAGGGATATTTTTTGCGATTTACAGAAAAAAGTGTACCTTTCCCGATAGGAGAGTACTATGAAAACCAAAAAACTGAAAAAAGTTCTGCTGCTCATCCTGGCGGCTGCTGTGCTTATTCTGGCGGTTTCCTGCGTGGTTGTGCCGTATTTTCAGAAGCGTGTGACGCTCTCCGGAGGCGTACCCCACCCTGCGGATCTGGGCAGCGCCAATGAGCGGGTGCTGTCCGTGGACGACAACACCCAGGCGCTTTTATGGCGGCTGCGTGTGATCGAAGAGGCCCGGGAGGAGCTGGTGTTTACCACTTACAGTTTTAAGGACGATGAGAGCGGACGGGATATTATGGCAGCGCTGCACCACGCATCGGAGCGGGGCGTGAAGGTGCGCATGGTGGTGGACGGCATCACATCCCTGCTGGATTTGCAGAAGAGTCAGTGCTTTCAGGCCCTCAGCGCTGCGGAAAATGTGGAAATACGGGTCTATAACCCTGTGAATCTGCTGACACCCTGGAGGCTCAATTACCGGATGCATGATAAATACCTGGTTGCAGATGATACTGTCTACATTCTGGGAGGGCGCAACACAAAGAATCTCTCTCTGGGCAATTACCAGGAAAAGCAGGATAGGGACCGGGATGTGGTGGTGTATGCCCCCAGACAGGACAGCCGCAATTCTGTGACACAGGTGCGGGACTATTTTGAGAGGATCTGGGCGCTGCCCACCACAGAAGCCTTTCCCACCTCCGGCAGAAATCATGAAAAGGGGTGGAAGACCCTCCATGAGCGGTATGAGACTCTGGGGCAGATGTATCCGGAGGCCTTCCGGGAGACCGACTGGGAGGGCGCTACCATGGCAACAAAAGGGGTACAGCTGCTTACCAATCCCATTGAAGCGGAAAACAAAGCCCCCGTACTGTGGAGCAGCCTCATCTCCCTTATGAATGCAGGGGAGGAGAGCATTGTCCAGACCCCCTACCTTATCTGTAACCGGAAGATGTATGAGGATCTTACGGATCTGTGGAGAGAGGGAAAGAAGACAGAGATCATCCTCAACTCCGTGGAGACCGGGGCCAATGTGTTCGGCGGTACCGACTACTTAAATGAGAAACGGGAGATTCGGAACACCGGTACTCACATTTATGAGTACACAGGCGCCCATTCCTCCCACACCAAAACCGTGCTGATTGACCGGGATATCAGCATTGTGGGCTCCTTCAATTTTGACATGCGAAGCGCCTATCTGGATACGGAGATGATGCTGGTCATCAAAAGCCCGGAGCTGAATGACCAGCTGCGCGGCATAGCCGAGACCCAGAAAAATGAGAGCCGCCACCTGCTGCCCGATGGCTCGGTGTCCTTTGGCACCGGGTATCAGCACAGAAATCTGCCCCTTCCCAAATATGTAGTCTATGGAATGCTCCGGGTGATTATCCGGCCCTTCCGGCATTTGGTCTGAAAAAAACCAGCCACGGTATCGTGGCTGGTTTTTGCAGCTTGTCAAAAAAGTATGTCATTCGGAGAAAACGAAGTGACCATACAATCCTCCCTGTCATTCTGAGAGAGCGCAGCGACCGAAGAATCTGAAGGATCCTTCGCTGGCGCTTAGGATGACACCTTTCTGTCATTCTGAGGAGCAAAGCGACGAAGAATCTGAAAGATCCTTCGCTGGCGCTTAGGATGACACCTTTCTGTCATTCTGAGGAGCAAAGCGACGAAGAATCTGAAAGATCCTTCGCT
>RCNH01000187.1_pt1 | contig 28961 bp, 24 predicted proteins | sample 2041161 | NCBI WGS metagenome assembly RCNH01 (sample SAMN09708215, study PRJNA481090) | Feces metagenome, whole genome shotgun sequencing project. | biome: feces | host: Leptonychotes weddellii | place: Antarctica: Sion Island | collected 2010-03-01 | reverse complement strand
TATTTCTAATTTTAATTCATCTACTACCTTATTATCATAAAATATTGTAGCCTGTCTTATTGCATTTTTAAAAGCTTTTGCATTGCTTGAACCGTGAGCTTTTATAACACCTTTTGTAACACCAAGAATAGGTGCTCCGCCATATTCTGTATAGTCCATTTTTGCTTTAAATTCTTTAAGCTGTTTTTTAATCAAAAGAGCTGCAATTTTTGTTTTAAGGTTTGTCATAAACATACCTTTCATCTCTTTTGTAATAAATGACGCAACCCCTTCACTTACTTTAAGTGCAATGTTGCCGGAAAAACCGTCAGCAACAACAACATCTGCTATATCATTAAGCACATATCTGCCTTCAATATTACCAATAAAGTTAATCTTTTCGTTAGCTTTCATAAGCTTATATGCTTCAATATGCATTTCTGTGCCTTTTGTTTCTTCTTCGCCATTATTGAGAAGTGCAACTTTTGGATTTTTTCTTTTTGCAACTTTTTCCATATAAACACTGCCCATAACAGCAAACTGATTAAGCATATTTGCTCTCACTTCACTGTTTGCACCACAGTCTATAAGCATAAATCCATTAGGATTTTCGCAAGGCATAATTGTTGCAAGAGTTGCTCTTTTTACACCTTTAATTCTTTTTACAATAAATGTTGCCCCCATCAAAAGTGCGCCTGTACTTCCGGCAGAAACCACAGCATCTCCAAGTCCGTCAGCCAACGCTTTAAGAGCAATATGCAATGAAGTATCTTTGCGTTTTTTTACAATATCCATTGGGTCTTCTTCCATATTGAAAACGCTGTCAGCTTGCAAAAAATCCATTCCATCAGTGGAAATATTGTTTTTTTTGCAAACTTTTTTCATTTTTTCTATGTCACCAACTGCAAGAATTTCTATGCCATATTCTTTTATCGCATCTGCTGCACCTTGCAAAGGAGCCAATGGAGCATTATCTCCACCAAATGCATCTATAATAATTTTCATAATTGTTATCCTCCTTTATTAAAGGATTATGTATATCTGTTTTAATGAGGCAATGTTCTGCCACATTTTCTACAAAATTGATAATCTTTTTCAGCTTTTGCACCACAGTATGGGCAAATTTCTGTTTTGTCGCTTGTTGTATATTCTGATTTACTGTTTTCTTTTACTTCATAATTGTTGTCAGATGTTGTTTCTCTAAATCTTTCGCCCCATGGTTCAGTCTCATCTTCCATACTTACAACATCAAATTCTTAATATATGTTATCTCCTGTTGCGCTTTTATAATTTTTAACTATGTTTACAATCATCATAATTAAAAACATAACATCAAACACAGAAAACATAAAAGGTGCGTCAGAAGAAACTGCCATATAAGTCCAGAATATACTAAAAATTAAACCCAATATACCACATAATACTGATTCTACTGAACCTACTCTACTATGTTTCACCAAAATTTGCTTCGTAGGTTTTGCATGCGTCTTTGTCAATTTCTGAAGAAAATACACATTTTCCCCCTATAGATTCAAAACCTAATCGAATCCCTCCAATTCCTGCAAATAGGTCTATAAACTTTATAGAATCTTTCCCCATCTTGAAAAATCAACAAAATTATAAATAATACAAAATTACAAATAAATGTAGTTGGGGACAAGAGAATTTGTGAAATCAAAAAAAATAGAAGGACTGAAAATGAAAACGGACCTTCGGGAAGGCCGAAAGTCCGCTGAGTATCAAAGTGAATCAGTATATTGTTGTGTGTGTCCTCGTATATAGGGGAAAAGAAAAAAGCCTTCGATCGTCGAAGGCTTTCGGTGTGGGAGCTGAGGGATTCGAACCCCCGACCCTCTGCTTGTAAGGCAGATGCTCTGAACCAGCTGAGCTAAGCTCCCGTAAAAATGGCTTGGGACTGTGCAAAGATCTTAAGTTCAAAAAATCCAAACTCTATTTCTCTTTGCAGAGATTCTTAAGAACCTTTGTGCAACCCTCGCACATCTGCGCCTGAACAAGGACTTGAACCTAGGACCCCATGATTAACAGTCATGTGCTCTAACCAACTGAGCTATTCAGGCATTGTCATCGGTGTTACTTCCCGATTGCGAGTGCAAATATAGGGCAAAATTTTTTCCCGCCAAAACTTTTTGCACTTTTTTTCAAAAAAAATTATCTTTGTATGGATCTAATGCCCGCGTTTTATGTCTTGGAAAAACCTTATCTTTCTAATTATCTTTGTGTTGGCATCTTTTGACGGTGTGGCGCAGGAAAATCTCGTTTTTGAGGTCGATTCGTGGTCGTTCGGCGATATTCACGAAGAAGGCGGGGCGGTGAGCCATTCGTTCACGGCCGAAAACCGTTCCGCAAAACCCGTTGTGATCCTCAATGTGGTGGGGTCGTGTCGGTGTGTGTCGGCGCGTTTTTCACGGAAACCCGTCCTGCCGGGTGAAAAAACCGAGGTTGTCATTACGTTCGATCCGATGGGGCATCCCGGAACTTTTTCCAAAGACATGGGCGTTTACACCTCCGATCGGCGCAAAGTCGCCTCGCTGACCGTGGCGGGAAATGTGTTGGCGCGTCCGAAATCCGTCGAGGAACGTTATCCGGTCGATGCGGGCGAAGGATTGCGCCTGCAAAGTTCGTTGTGCTCGTTTTCGTATCTGTATAAAGAACACGACACGCACGCGGGCGTGGGGTTTGTGAACACCACCGACAAACCGCTTACCCTCGAACTTCGGGTGCGGAACACGTCGCACGGTCTGACGCTCACCGCACCCCGCAAGATCGCACCCCGTGAACAAGGGTCGATTGATTTCGGATATTTCTTCCCGAAGGACGATCCGTTTTACGGGACTGTGAATGACGTGTGGGAAGTGTGGGTTAATGGAAAAAATAAACGGGTGTTGTTGGCTACACACGGAATAGTTGTCGATAACCCCAAGTCGCAGGATAAAAATTTAACTCCAAAGGGAAATATATCCGAAAATATTGTTAAATTTGTATTTGATAAGCATAAAACAAAGGTGCTTCATCATCGCTTGACGCTCTCGAACACGGGTCGCGGAGCGTTGATCGTGCGTGCGGTGGAGCATGGAGGTGCGTTTTCAACGGATCTGAGGCGGGGAGTGCGGATCGAAGCGGGAGGAGAACTTTCGTTCGATATTGCATTCGATGCGCGGAAATGGACGGGCGGGCAATTGACCGGTCGGATGCTCCTTGTCACCAACGACCCCTTGCGTCCGATGATTCGCGTAAGGATGGTTGTTTCCGAACTCTGAAAAGGGCGGGGGAACGAGATCCGGCGGAGGTCGGAGCAAGACGCACGAGGGCGGCTGAAATGGGCTGGTTGGCGGGACGGTCGCATGGTGCGTGACGATCGGAGAGATTGCCGTGCAGGCAAATGCCGCCACCCGAAGAATCGAGCCGGTGAGAACCGATGCACCGACAAACCCTTTGCAGGTTTTATGCCCGGACAGAATTGAAAAATAGATGACAAAATATTTGTTAATAAAGACACATAAACATGTTTCCTATTCTTGAAAAACGCCTTTTAGCCAAAGGCATCTATCTGATGAAAATCCAAGCCCCGCGTGTGGCTCGCTCGGCACAACCCGGACAGTTCATCATCGTGCGTGCCGAAGAGCACTGCGAACGTATTCCGCTGACGGTCTCCGACTACGATCGTGAGCAGGGTACCATCACCATCGTAACCCAAGCCATCGGTGTATCGACCAAGAAACTCTGCGCCATGGAGGTGGGAGATGCGTTGGCCGACTTTGCGGGACCGCTGGGACAGCCTTCCGACTTTGTGAAGGAACCCGTCGAGGAGGTACGCAAGAAGCGTTATTTGTTTGTTGCGGGCGGTGTGGGTACCGCTCCCGTATATCCTCAGGTAAAATGGCTGACCGAGCACGGTGTCGAGGCTGAAGTCATCATCGGTGCCAAGACCAAGGATATGCTCATCTACACCGAAGCCATGGGCAAGGTGGCCACCAAACTCCACATCTGTACGGATGACGGTACGGAAGGTTTCCACGGCATGGTGACGGCTTTGATCGAGAAATTGGTGAACGAGGGTAATCACTACGACGTGGTTGTCGCCATCGGCCCGATGATCATGATGAAGTTCGTGACGCTGACCACCAAGAAATTCAATATCCCGACCGTCGTATCGCTCAACGCGCTGATGGTCGATGGCACGGGTATGTGCGGAGCCTGCCGTGTGACGGTGGGTGGCGAGACCAAGTTCACCTGTGTGGACGGCCCCGAGTTCGATGCCTTCAAGGTTGATTTCGATGAGGCCATGCGCCGTCAGGGTATGTACAAGACGCAGGAGCAGCGCGCTCTGGCCATCGCCGCCGAACGTGCCGCAGGTCACAAATGCAACATCGGTCTGGACAAATAGGCCTCCCGACAGGTTATAAACATTATTAAACAGAAAAATCATTATGGCAAATAAAATACCGCGCGTTCCCGTTCGTGAACAAGATCCGAAGGTACGCGCAACCAATTTCGAGGAGGTCTGCCACGGTTACGACCTTGAAGAGGCTGTTCTGGAGGCCTCGCGTTGCTTGCATTGCAAGAATCCGCGTTGCATGAATGCCTGCCCCGTAAGTGTTCATATTCCCGATTTCATCGCCGCCCTGCACGAGCGTGATTTGCAGAAGGCTTCGGATGTCATCGCACAGGATTCGTCGCTGCCGTCGATTTGCGGTCGTGTTTGTCCGCAGGAGACGCAGTGCGAGGGTTCGTGTGTCCTCGGCATCAAGGGCGAGGCGGTGGCTATCGGCAAGTTGGAGCGTTTCGTGGGCGACTGGAAGTTGAATCACGGTGCAAAAACCGTCAATGACACTCCGAAGAACGGTCATAAGATCGCCATCATCGGTAGCGGTCCTTCGGGTCTGGCCTGCGCAAGCGATCTGGCCAAGTGGGGCTATGAGGTGAAGATCTTCGAGGCTCTGCACAAGGTCGGCGGCGTGTTGGTTTACGGCATTCCCGAATTTCGTCTGCCGAAAGACCGTATCGTTGCCCGTGAGGTCGAGGAGGTGAAGAGTCTCGGTGTCGAGATCGAAACCGATGTCATCGTGGGTCGTACCGTAACGATCGACTCGCTGATGGATGAGGAGGGCTACGAAGCCGTATTCATCGGTTCGGGTGCCGGTCTTCCGCGTTTCATGAATATCCCCGGCGAGAACCTCAACGGTGTGGTTTCCGCCAACGAGTTCCTGACCCGTACCAACCTGATGCACGCTTACGATCCGAATTACGATACCCCGATCTATGTCGGTCAGAAGGTGGTCGTAGTCGGTGGCGGTAACGTGGCGATGGATGCCGTACGTACCGCAAAGCGTCTGGGTGCCGATTCGGTGATCGTTTACCGTCGTGGCGAGGAGGAACTTCCCGCACGTAAGGAGGAGGTACACCATGCAAAACAGGAAGGTATCGAGTTCCGTATGCTGACCAACCCCGTCGAGGTGTTGGGCGACGAGAAAGGCTGGGTACGCGGTATCCGCTGTGTCGAGATGGAACTGGGCGAGCCCGATGCGAGCGGGCGTCGTTCGCCGATCGTCAAGGAGGGTTCGGAGTTCGACATGGAGTGCGATGTAGTCATCATGGCACTGGGCACGATGCCCAACCCGATGCTGGCTCATTCGACCGAAGGTCTGGAGACCAACCGCAAGGGTTGTCTGGTGGCAACCGAAGAGGGTGCAACGACCCGCAAGGGTGTGTTTGCCGGTGGTGATGCCGTAACGGGTGCCGCAACCGTAATCCTCGCCATGGGTGCCGGTCGTAAGGCTGCCAAAGCCATCGACGAGTACATCAAGTCGAAATAATTCGGATTGTTTGAGGGGTGTGCCTTTCCGAGGTGCGGCCTTTGAGATCCGTTTCAATATCCCTGTCCCCGTTTGGGGACGGGGATTTTTTTTGTGTGGGCGGGCGAAGAAAGGCTGCACGAGGAGGAAGAAAGGTGTGGCAGAGTGCGGAGCGGGTCGGGATAAGTGTGCGGATTCGGGAAATAAAATGCGGGATGAAGAGTGCGTGCGATGCGGAAGAAATGGGGCGTGGAGGCAGGTCGGGTGATTCGGCGGCGAAGACGGTGTGATGCACGGTTCGGAGGCAGTCGCTTGTCTGTCGGGAATCGGGTGTCCTTTTCCCTTTTTCGGGGCAAAGGATGGTCGGCATCGGATTTGTTCCATGTGGAACCGTGGAAAATGGGTCTTTACGGACGGGAATCCGCATAAAAATCCGCGAAGATGTGCATTTCTTGGAAAATATGCTTAAATTTGATCAACTCTAAAATTTTAGAATTATGAAAAAGTATCTTGCTGAAATGTTCGGAACGATGGTACTCGTTCTGATGGGTTGCGGCGCGGCCATCTTCAATGGCGGTTGCGGTACCGTGCCTCAGGTTCTGACCGTGGCTTTTGCATTCGGTCTGTCGGTTGTGGCTATGGCTCATGCCATCGGCGGTGTGTCGGGTTGCCACATCAATCCCGCAATTACGCTCGGTGTATGGCTTTCGGGTCGCATCAGCGGTAAAGATGCCGGTTTCTATATGTTGTTTCAGGTGATCGGGGCATTGATCGGTTCGACATTGCTCTATGTCCTGACGAAGAACATCGACATGGCTTACGCCACCACGACGGGTGCCAATGCCCTGCAAAACGGTGTTTCGGTTGCAGGCGGTGTCCTTGCCGAGATCATCTTCACGTTTGTATTTGTTCTTGTCGTACTGGGTGCCACCGACTCGAAGAAGGGTGCCGGTAATCTGGCCGGTCTGGCCATCGGTCTGACCTTGGTTCTGGTACATATCGTCTGCATCCCCATCACGGGTACTTCGGTCAATCCCGCACGTTCGATCGCTCCCGCTCTGTTCGAGGGAGGTGCTGCTCTGAGCCAGTTGTGGATCTTCATCGTTGCCCCGATGATCGGTGCCGCATTCTCGGCACTTGTATGGCGCATCCTTTCTTACGAGAAGGAATAAAGCAACCAATCAAGAAAAAATTTAAGCCATCTTCCGTATCGGAGGATGGCTTTTTTTCGGACTTTGCCCGATATTTGCTTTTTGCAGTGGCATTCGGGAAGGATTCCCGCTGCTGATCAGCCGTGACCCGACTTTGAGATGTGCAAAAAGATATTGAAAACAAAAAACGCTTGCCTCACAAAGAGGTAAGCGTTTTTTCTATATTCGGGGACGACCCTTACTCGGCAACAACCGAGAATTTGATCGTAGCCTTAACATCGCGGTGCAACTTGGCAACAGCCTCGTACTCACCTACGGTGTTGATGGCCTCAACGGTGATGTTCTTGCGATCTACGTTGATCTCCTTGGCGGCCAGAGCGTCAGCCAAATCGTTGGCGGTAACGGTACCGAACAGACGACCTTCTTCAGCCTTCATGGTGATCGTCAGCTGGATGTTGGCGATCGTCTCGGCCAATGCCTGAGCGTCAGCAAGGATCTTGGCGTCCTTGTGAGCGCGCTGTTTCAAATTCTCTGCGAGCACTTTCTTTGCGGCGGCGGTAGCGGCCTTTGCATAGCCCTGAGGAATCAGGTAGTTGTTCGCATAACCGGGCTTTACGTTTACGATGTCGTTGGCGTAACCCAGTTTCTCCATATCTTTAATCAGAATTACTTCCATTTCGTCTCCTCCTTATAATTATTTCATGCAATCGGTTACGAAGGGCAGGATGGCCAAGTGACGCGCACGCTTAACAGCCTGTGCAACCTTCTTCTGGAATTTCTGCGAAGTACCGGTCAGACGACGGGGCAGAATCTTACCCTGCTCGTTGAGGAACTTCTTCAAGAACTCACCGTCCTTGTAATCTACATACTTGATACCGAGTTTTTTGAAACGGCAATATTTCTTCTTTTTCACATCAACCGATACGGGGTTGAGGTATCTGATTTCAGATTGTGCTTTGTTGTCCTGTGCCATGGTTTACTCCTCCTGTTTTTTAGAAAGTTTAGCACGACGCTTTGCCGCGTACTCTACGGCATACTTGTCCTGCTTGAAAGTTAAGAAGCGGATCACGCGCTCGTCGCGGCGGAAGTTGGTCTCAAGCGTATCAACGATCTGACCCTCGCCCGTGAACTCGATCAGGAAATAGAAACCGGTGGTCTTCTTCTGAATCGAGTAAGCGAGCTTCTTCAAGCCCCATGCCTCTTTATTCACAATCTGACCGCCGTTCTCGGTGATGACACCTTGGAATTTGTCAGCCACTTCCTGTACCTGTGCTTCAGACAGAACCGGCGTGACGATGAAAACGGTTTCGTAATTGTTCATAATGATGAATTAATTTAAATTTAGTCCCATTTCGGGAGGGCAAAGCTAGGAAGAATATTTTGAAAAAAAAATTAATAGTGCTTTTTTCTCTCTGAAAATCTGCATTTCAGGGGGCGATGAGCGGGAAAGAGGGGCGAGATGTGCGGGGGCGGAATTTTCGGAACGGAGCGCGGAAGGAACGGATTTTTCGGGGCGGGGCGTGGAAAACGTGGTGAAAGTTTCAAGTGAGGGCGCGAAATCGCCATAAAAAAAACTCCCCGACCGATCGGAAGGGGAGTCTTATAATATATAGTGTGAAAAATACGCTATTCTTTTTCGGGGAAACCTTGGGCTTTGAGTTTGATCTCGCCTCCGTCGGGGGTAACGAGGTAACAACCCGTCTTTTCGTCGGTGATGTGGCCGATGACATCGACCAGACCCATGCGCATCACCTGTTCCTGCATGGAGAGCGGCACGGTGAAGAGCAGTTCGTAATCCTCGCCGCCGTTCAGACCCGCAACCACGGGGTCGATGTGCATCTCCTCGGCGAGATCCGATGTTTGGCGTGCGATGGGCATACGCTCCAGATAGATGCGTGCGCCGCATTTCGACGATTTGCAGATCTGCATCAGATCACTGGCCAAACCGTCCGTAAGGTCGATCATCGCCGTCGGTTTGATCTGCTCCTCGCGCAAAGCGTCGATGATGTCCACGCGGGGACGCGGTTTGAGATACTTCTCCAACAGGTATTCGTACCCCTTGAACTGGGGTTCGGGATGCTCGACATCCTTCAGCACGCGGCGTTCGCGCTCCAAAAGTTGCAGACCCATATACGCCGCACCCAAGTTGTTCGTGATGCAGATCAGATCGTTCTTGCGGGCACCGTCACGATAGACGATCTCGGTCTTCTTGGCATGACCGACGGTCGTGACCGAGATGACAAGACCCGTCATCGAGGCGCGCGTGTCACCGCCCACCAAGTCGATGCAGTATTCGTTGCAGGCGAATTTGATGCCTTCGTAGAGATCCTGCAAAGCCTCCACGGGCAGTTTTGCCGATACGCCCAGCGAGACGGTGATCTGCGAGGGGGTGGCGTTCATGGCCAAAATATCGCTCACGCCCGCCGTCACGACCTTGTAGCCGAGGTGCTTGAGCGGAAAATAGGTGAGGTCGAAATCCACGCCTTCGTAGAACGAATCGGTCGAGAGCAACATCTGCTCGCCGCGCGGCTGTGCGAGGACGGCACAGTCGTCACCGACACTTTTAAGGGTTGATTTGTTGTGGATCGGGAAATCCCGCGTCAGCAGGTCGATCAGACCGAACTGGCCGAGTGTTGCGATTTCGGTGCGTTGTTTCTGGCTCATAAAATCTAAATTTTTACAAAATTACGGAAAATCCTCTTGTTTCCCCAAAAAATAATGTAAATTTGGAAATCGAATATTCATAAAAAAAATCAGATTATGATAAATATCGTATTATTTGGTGCTCCCGGATGCGGCAAAGGTACCCAGGCAGCACGTCTCAAGGAACATTACGGCATTGAGCATGTTTCGACCGGAGAAGTGATCCGCGGCGAAATCAAGGGCGGAACCAAACTCGGACTGGAAATGAAGAGTTATATTGAGTCGGGTCGTCTGGCTCCCGATGAGATCGTGGTGAACATGATCGCCAATTATGTAACTTCGCACCGCGATGTGAAAGGTTGCATCTATGACGGTTTCCCCCGCACCACCGTGCAGGCCGAGGCTTTCGACAAACTGCTCGGAGAAGAGGGGCTGAAGGTCGATATCATGGTCGATATTCAGGTTCCCGAAGAGGAACTGATCAAGCGTATCCTGCTCCGCGGCAAGGATTCGGGTCGTGCTGATGATGCCAACGAGGAGGTGATTCGCGGTCGTCTGGACGTTTACCACAAGCAGACCGAGGTCGTAGCCAATTACTACAAGGCTCAGGGTAAGTATGCTTCGGTGGACGGTCTGGGTACGATCGACGAGATCTTCGACCGCATCGTAAAGGTGATTGATGCCGTCAAATAAGCATACCTGTATATGAGAGGGTCGGCCGGGGGATTCCTTCCGACCGAAAATCCGAATGAAAAACGCAACCGTTTCCTTTTTTGGGAAACGGTTGCGTTTTTTTGTCCGAAATATCAGCCGCGCATCTTTCATAAACGGATATTTTGTGTGAATATTGTCCGATATTGTATGTTTTTCTCTGTTTCACCCTTTTTTTACTACTAACAAGTAGGTATTCGAGTTCGGAATTTTTTTTAAGAATAGACGTTTTTTGGTATTGCCAGATCTTGAAAAGCCCAATACCTTTGTCCTCATAAAAAAATTAAAAATATGACGAAACAGATACTATCCTTTGTAACGCTTTTTCTGGTATTTCTTTCCGGTGCGGTTTCTGCACAGAACGGATATTTTGAAGTCAGAGGTGTGGTGACCGATGACAAGAACGTACCTTTGGCCGGCGTGTATATCACCAACGGCGACAAGGGCGCACAGACCGACCGCGAAGGGTGTTATGTGTTGAAAGGGCTTAAGGCCGGCAAGCATACCCTCAAGACAATGTACTACACGGCTTACCCGATGGTGGTGCGCGAGATCATGCTGTCGCACGACATGACCGTCGATTTCGTATTGAAGGAGGACGCGCTGCACATGGATGAGGTGGTTGTGACGGGTACGCGTACCGAACGCCGTCTGTCGCAGACCCCCGTGCAGACGATGCTCATCAAGGACCGTGAGATTCAGAAAGCGGGCAGCACCTCGACTTTGGAAGCCTTGCAGGATAATATCCCCGGTATTGTCGTGTCGCCCAATGCCATGGGCAACAACATGAGAATCAAAGGTCTGAACAGCCGTTACATCCTTTTCCTCGTCGATGGCGAGCGTATGGTTTCGGAGGGTGCGGGCGGTAACATCAACCTCGATCAGATCGACGTTTCGACGATCGACCACGTGGAGGTGATCAACGGTGCCGCTTCGGCACTGTACGGATCGAACGCCGTGGGTGCCGTCATCAACATCATCACCAAGAAACCCGTTCACAACTTCTCGGCCGGTGCATCGCTTACGGGCGAAAGCAACAACACGTGGCGTGCCAAGGTAAACGTCGGTACGAACTCCAAGAAATTCTCGTCGCGCATCTCGGCCTTCCGTCACTCGTCGGACGGTTTCGATAACGGCAACTTCGCCGCAGAGTACAAGGATTACGGCGGTAACGTGAAGTTGGGCTATCGTCCCACGGAGCGTTTCGATCTGAACTTCAACGGACGTTACTTCCGCCACGAGGTCTTCAATCTGGCAAACAGCCTGAATCCCACCCACGGACTGACCCACACGATGGCCGTAGGTCTGAGTTCGGGTTACGTGTCGCGCGACAAACGCAACGCCATGCGTCTGAGCGTAAACTGGGACAAGTACTTCGACTATGAGGTAGGCGACCACAGCGACTATAAGAAAAAGAAGAACACGGCCGATTACATTTCGACCCGTTTCACGAATACCTTCCGTGCCAGCGAACGCTTCGAGATCGTAGGCGGTGCCGAGCACAACCACGAGTCGATTTTCGCCACCAAGACCCTTGGTCCCGATCCCAAGAATAAGTCGATCAACGACATCAACCTCTTCGGTCAGGCCGAGTGGGAGATTTTCAAGAACTTTGATGCCGTGGTCGGTGCACGTTACACCTACAACGAACAGTTCAAGTCGGCGTTCACGCCGAAACTCTCGCTGATGTACGAGATCGGCAAGTTCAAGTTCCGCGGCGGTGTCGGTTCGGCTTTCCGTGCCCCCTCGATCAAGGAGTTGTACTACGACTTTGACCATCAGGGTATGTTCTGGATCCACGGTAACCCCGATCTGAAAGCAGAGAAAGGCCTCTACACCTCGTTATCGGTCGAGTTCACGCACAACAACTTCAACGGATCGGTTTCGGGTTACTACAACAACATCGACGACAAGATTACCCAATACGACCGTTTCATCCTCGAAGAGGGTGTGAAAAAACGCCACAAGTACTACACCAACATCAGCAGTGCAACGCTCAAGGGTTTCGATGTAAACTTCTCGTGGATTCTGTGGCGTCAGCTGACTCTGAAAGGTATCTACTCGTTCTGCGATGCCAAGGATGATGCAACGGGGCTTCAGTTGAGCAGCAACGCGAAGCACAGCGGTACGGCTTCGATCACGTGGAACGGCAAGATCCGTCGCAGCCCTTTCTCGTTGCAGTTCGCAGGCCGTATGAACTCGGCAATCCTCTACGAGAGCCAATCGACCGACGAAAACGGCGAGACGGTCATCGAGAAGGACAAGTCGAAGAGTTATTCGATCTGGAAAGTGGTTCTGGTAAAACCCTTCCGCATCAAGAAACACACGCTGGAGTTCACGTTCAAGTGTGACAACATCTTCGAATTCAAGGAAAATTCGTTCGTGAATCCGGGACGTACCTTCCTGTTCGGTCTTCGCTACGCATTCAAATAAGCAAATTATTAATAATCAATAAAAACAAATTAAAACTATGAAAAAGATTTTCGCATTGCTTGCAATTTCCATGTTCGCATTTGTCGGTTGCTCGGATGATGACGACAACACTCCCGCACCCGGTTCGACCGTACAGGAGGCTTACGTCGATGCTTCGGCCAAGAAGATGTGGACGTACTTCTCGCTCAAGGACAACAAGGTTGTCGGTACCGGTGCCGAGGATGCCGCCGCCGATGCCGAATGGGCAAAGCGTACCGACTGGGATCTGGCCATCAACCGCTATATGATCCGCACCAATTCGGGTGCCGCCACCACGGTTGCCGCTCAGGGCGGTGTTTACACTTGCGGGGAGAACGTAACGTTCGCAGGTCTTACGGCTGTTCCCGCCGGTGCGCAGTTCGAGGCTGACGAGGAGGTCACTTCGCAGGGCATGGGTGGCGAAACAACCGTTGTCAAGTCGAAGGCTACCGTTATCGTATTCAAGAAGAACCCCGACGGTTCGCTCGTTATGCCTCCCGTATATCTGAAGGCTCCCGTTTACATATTCCGCACTGCCGATGGCAAATCGACCTTCAAAGTTGATTTCATCCAATACAAGAACGAGGAAGGCAAGAGCGGTTACGTTAAATTCCAGCACGCTGAAATTAAATAAGGATTTAAGTCATAAGTTTTTTTCAAGGGGAAAGGAGTGTTTTCAGAGGACACTCCTTTCTATCGGTTATATTAATCAGTAAATTACATGAATAAAAAACGAATCATTTCAGGAGTGGTTGCAGTTGCAGTCTGCCTGTTGGCAGTGATCTATAACTGCTTCTTTTCCAGAACGGTGATTGCAACGTTGAACTTCCCCGATTTCACGGTCGAGAAGTTCATCCGATCGAACGACAACCCGTTCATCAAGATCGAGGCCGTTGATTTGGACGATGCCGAGTCGATATCGGGTTACGACATGGTATTGGTACGCATTCACGGTTCGAGCCTGACGAAAACCCACCTCGACGCCATCAAAAAGGCCATCGGGAAGGGTGTTCCCGTCTATTCGACCGAGAAAAGCAATGCCGACATCAATACGCTGAAGGGGCGTGAATTGGATTACATCGCCACCCTGATGGATAACGGTTCGGTGAAGAATTACCGTTCGATGTTCCACTACATCCGTAAGCACATCGACCGCAAACTGCTCTTCAACGGGACGTATGACGAACCTGTTCTGATCCCTGAGGATTATTACTTCCATTTGGGCGAGGACGAGTTCTTCTCGACCTTCGACGCATATCAGAAGTTTTACGAGGAGAAAGGGCTTTACAAGGAGGGCGCACCGCGTGTTGCCCTGCTGTCGGGTAACATCAACATGCAGAACTCCAACGAGGAACACATGGCCGCCCTCATCAAGTCGCTTGAGGATAAAGGTTTGAATGTCTATCCGATCAACTCGTTCGGTATGAAGAAACTGGGCATGATCATGGCCGTGAAACCCAACGTCATCATCAACCGCCCCCACGGACGTCTGGTGATGGGTGGCGGCGAATCGGGTGTCGAGATGCTCAAGACATTGAACGTGCCGATTCTCGCGCCGGTCACCGTCAGCGAACTCTACGACAAATGGATCGACAGCAAGCAGGGTATGGCTTCGGGCGGTATGACCTCGATGAGTGTCGTGATGCCCGAATTGGACGGTGCAATTGCGCCTTATGCCGTTGCCGCACAGTTCGAACGCAACGGTCTGAACCTTTTTGATGCCATTCCCGGCCACACCGAGAAGTTCTGTCGTCTGGTGAAGAACTATGCCGAGTTGCAGACCAAACCGAATGCCGAGAAGAAGGTCGCCATCTACTACTACAAGGGTACGGGTAAGGGCGCGGTCGGCGCAGCCGACTTGGAAGGCGTGCAGTCGCTCTATAACACGCTGAAACTTCTCCAGAAAGAAGGTTACAACGTGAAGGGGCTTCCGCAGAATGCCAAGGCCCTTGAGGCGATGATTCAGAAGTCGGGTTCGGTGCTGGGTGCGTATGCGCTGGGTGCTTACGACAAATTCCTCAAGGAGGGTAATCCCGCCTTGGTCGATGTCGATACCTTCAGGGAGTGGTGCCGCGAGCAACTGCCCGAAAAACTTGTCGAGGATATGAAAGCCCGCTACGGCGAGGCTCCCGGCGAATATATGGCCACCGAAACCGACGGCAAAAAACAGATTGCCGTGGCGCGTATCGAGTTCGGTAACGTGGCCATCCTGCCCCAGCCGATGCCTTCGGTGGGCGAGGATGTCGATAAGTTGGTTCACGGTGTGGAGGGTGCTCCCGCTTACCCCTATGTGGCTTCTTATATGTGGACGCGCAACGCCTTCAAGGCCGACGCACTGATTCACTTCGGTACGCACGGTTCGCTGGAGTTCATTCCCGGCAAACAGATCGCCCTGTCGGATTACGACTGGACGGATGCTCTGGTAGCCGACATGCCGCACTTCTATATCTACACAATCGGTAACATCGGTGAGGGTATCATCGCCAAGCGTCGTAGTTATGCCGCTCTGGTGTCGCACATGACCTCGCCCTTCATGCAGGGTGAAGTTTATGGCGAGTTGCACCGGTTGCACCAGGCCATCGGTCGTTACGAGACTGTGGACAACGGCAACGTGAAGGCTCAATATGCCGAGACGATCACCGCGCTGGCCAAGAAACAGAACATCCTGTCGGCACTCTCGATTGATTCGACACGTGTCTGCAACGAGGAGGATATTCACCGCATCCACATGTATGTGGAGGAGATCGACGGTGCGAAGGTCATCGACGGCCTTTACACGCTGGGCAAACCCTACACCCGTGAGGAGGTGCGCAACACCGCCCGCCTGATGAATGTCGATGCCGTAAATTACGGTTTGGCATCGCTTGAGTTGGCACGCGGCCGCATCACCGACAAGCAGATGAAGGATGTCAGCTATATCGCACACCGCTACGGTGCGCAGACCGACCGCATCATCTCGCGTATCTTCGCCGGTGAGGATGCCGGGAAGATCTTCGCCGAATTGGCGGGAGCAAAGGACAAGGCACGTTACGACGAACTTGCCCGCAAGGAGCAGATGGCCGGGCAGATGAAGGAGATGATGATGAAACGCATGATGGCTCCCAAACCCAAGAAGGAAATGCCCAAATTCTTCGATGAGGAGGGCAACTTGGTGGAACTTCCCGAAGAGGAGAAGACCGAGAAACCGATGGGAGGCGAGTCGATGATGGACCGTATGGCCAATGCCAAACCCGCAAGCGTTTCGGAACAGAAACCCGATCCCGAAAAGAACCTCATGGCGGCACTCGGCATTCTGCACGATGCACTGGAGAAGGTTGCCGTATCGGAGGAGAACCTCCGCAAGAGCACCCGCATGGAGCAGGAGGCACTGATCGACGGTCTGAACGGCGGTTATGTCGAGACCGGTTCGGCAGGTGATCCCATCATCAATGCCCGTGCACTGCCTACGGGTAAGAACTTCTACTCGATCAACCCCGAAACCACGCCTACGAACGAGGCTTGGAAAGTCGGTAAGCGTCTCGCGGAGGATCTTCTGGAGGCCGAATTCAAGTCGAAGGGCAAATATCCCGAAAAGGTAAGTTTCACGCTGTGGGCTACCGACTTCATCTCGTCGGAGGGTGCAACCGTGGCACAGATCCTCTATCTGCTGGGTGTTGAGCCGCTGCGTGACGGATTCGGTTACATCCGTTCGTTGCAGTTGATTCCCGAAGCACAGTTGGGTCGTCCGCGTATCGACGTGGTGATTCAGACTTCGGGTCAGTTGCGCGACATCGCCGCATCGCGTCTGGAGTTGATCAACCGCGCCGTCGATATGGCAGCCGCTGCGGAGGACAAGGGCGAGAACTTCGTGAAGAAGGGTCTGGCCGATTCGGAGCGTCACCTCTTGGAGAAGGGCTTCTCGCCGGTTGAGGCACGTAAATTCTCGCGCGAGCGTATCTTCGGTGGTTCGGGCTACGGCACGGGCATCATGGGTATGGTCGAGAAGGGCGACAGTTGGGAGGATCGTTCGGAGATCGCCGAGCGTTACATCCAGAACATGAGTGCCGTCTATTCGTCGAACGGCGGTGATGACTGGGGCGTCATGAAAGAGGGCGTCTTCGAGGCCGCTCTGCTCAATACTTCGGTGGTCGTTCAGCCGCGTGCCAACAATACATGGGGACCGTTGAGTCTGGATCACGTCTATGAGTTCATGGGCGGTATCTCGGCAGCCATCAAGCAGGTGACGGGCAACGACCCGACGGGTTACTTCAACGACTTCCGCAATTCGAGCCGTGCCCGTGTGCAGGAGTTGAAGGAGGCGATCGGCGTGGAGACCAATTCGACGATCTTCAACCCGAAATACATCGCCGAGATGTTCAAGGGCGAGGCTTCGGCCATGGATACCTTTGCAGAGACCTTCCGTAACACCTACGGTTGGAACGCCATGAAACCGACGGCCATCGACCAGCACATCTGGAACAAATACTACGACATTTATGTACAGGACGAGTTGAACCTCGGCGTGCGTGAGAAGTTCTCGGAGAAGAACCCCTACGCTTTGCAGGAGATGACCGCCGTGATGATGGAATCGGCACGTAAGGGTATGTGGAAAGCCACGCCCGAGCAGCTGAAAGCCACGGCAAAACTCCACGGCGAACTCGTCAGGGAGCACACGGCAGGTTGCAGCGGCTTTATCTGCGACAACCGGAAGTTGCGCGACTTCATCTCGCAGAACCTTTCGCCCGAAGTGGCCGAAAGTTACCAGAAGGAGATCAAGGCTGCCCGCGAGGTGGCTTTGGACGAGGCCGCACAGGACAAGAATGTCGTGCTGAAGAAGGACGAGACGCAACAGCAGCAGCGTGACAAACAACAGCAGGTCGCTCCTGAGGAGCGACGCAACCGCACGTTGATCTACGTGTTGGGTGTGCTGGTGGTACTCGTTGCCGCATGGATCGTCGTCAAAAAGAGAATGAGACGTTAAAATGGAACTGCTTGTTCAACTGATTTTTGTCATCGCAATTTTGAAGTATTGCCTGAAGGCTTCCTTTACGGGAAGCCTCAAGGCGATGCTGCTTTATGCCCTTGGAGCGGGTGTGTGGTCGATGGTGTGGTTTCCGGTGGTCATCAACGAACCGGTCACGATTATCGAACAACTGCTGACCGATCGACAAGTGGTGACCGACGGTGCCGTGTGGACCACGATCGAAGCACTGGCGGGAATCCTCTTGGGAGTCAATCTGCTGGACAACTACTTCGCCTCCAAGGCAAAACGTAAAAAATCACTCTTCATCCTGAAGGTGATTCCCGGAGTGTTGGCTCCGCTGGGGATTCTCTACTTTGAACTGATGTTTTTCAAGATGCGTGTGGCCGGAGATTTTCTGGTGACCGCCCTCATCTACTCGACCGTGGTGGCCGTAGTGGTTTTCTCGCTCGCCATGCTTTTGAAAAAGGTGGTCGAAGGAGAGAGCATGAAACTCGAACTCAAATTGCTGCTGAACATGATGATCCTTCTGATCGGATTGTTGATCAACTCGGCCGTGGCGGATTACAACATTTCGTCGGCCGACACTCAGGCTGATTGGATGCCGCTGATGGTGATTGCCGTCTTGTCGGCCATTCTTATCCTTATCGGATACCTGACCCGTAACTGGAATATCAAACACTTTTTAACACCAAAACGATGGATCAAATAACTAACGTGCTTTACTGGCTCTCGACGGGATTGCTCATCCCCGTGACGCTGCTTCTTATTTTCTTTCTGGTTCGCTCGCTGATTCTGATCGGCAGTTTCTACGGAACCTACCTCTCGCGCAACAAGGTGAACTGCGCCCTGAATCGCAAGATCGACGAGGGCAACGCCTTGCAGATGCTCGACGAGTTGAAGGAAGACCCGAAACGTCCCGCCAAAATCGTGGAATGCCTGATGCGTGTGCGCCATAACCACAACAACCCGATCATGCTCGATAAGATTCTCGGCGATTACGAAATCGCCTCGGAGAAGGATCTCGACAAATCGAAACTTCTGGTGAAGATCGGCCCGATGCTCGGTCTGATGGGTACCCTGATCCCGATGGGTCCTGCGCTGGTGGGTCTGGCTACGGGTGACGTGGCTTCGATGGCCAACAACATGCAGGTGGCTTTCGCCACGACCGTCGTGGGTATCATCATCGGTGCCGTAGGTTTCATCACCTTGCAGGTGAAGCAGCGTTGGGTCGCCGACGATATGAACATCCTCGGCTTTATGGTGGACACCTTAAAGGAAAAGAACAATGAGAAATAGAGGACGGTTATTCCAGTCGGGGGAGGATTACGATCCGCTGTCGTCATTGACCAACCTCTTCGATGTGGCCATGGTGTTTGCCGTGGCACTGATGGTGGCACTCGTAACCCGCTTCAACATGACCGAGATCTTCTCCCAAGAGGATTTCACGATGGTGAAAAACCCCGGTACGGAGCAGATGGAGATCATCACCAAGAAGGGTGAGAAGATCGAGAAATACAAGTCGTCGGAAGAACAGTCCGAAAGCAAGTCGCGCGGCAAGCGTGTCGGCGTCGCTTATCAGTTGGAAAACGGCGAAATCATCTACGTGCCCGAATAGGTCTATTCGGTGCTTCAGTTTAAAGGCAGAATCCGTTTTCGGGCGGGTTCTGCTTTTTTTGTGGGGTGTTGTGGGGCGGTTCTGCGGAGGTGCTCGGCTTTGCAGAGGGGTGTGGCGCGTTTTGTAGAGGTGCTCCGAAAGCAGAATGCGTGGCTTTGTGGAGGCTTTTGCGGACGGTGCTGTGGCGGCGTTCCACGTGGAGCGGGCGGTGCGGTTCGTGGGAGGAATGGCGTGCTTTAAGGTCTTTCGGGGCGCGTATGAGAAAACAAAAGGCAGAATCCGTTTGGGGCGGATTCTGCCTTTTGTGAATAGATCCGACAGGGACTATCGGCCGAGCAACATTTCCGATGCCGTGTGGGCGGGGCGTTTTACCGCTGCCTCTCGGAACATCTGCTTTGTACTCTTGTCGAAGGGGTATTTCTTGACGAACTCTTCGGGAGCCATCACGCCTTCGGGAGTCAGGGTCAGTTCCTTGCCGATGAAGAGTTTGCCGGGACGACCCTCTGCATCCTCTGCAACGCCTACGCCTACGAAGGTCGTACCGTAATCTAATTGGAGCAGACGGGTGTTGGTGCGGTAACCGCCGCCATTGACCAGCATTTCAATCAGAGCCTCTTCAGAGAGGTTGAGTGCCGAGGGTTCCAAGATATACCAAAATACCTCGTGACCTTCCGGGATGGTGTGTACCTTGAACGGAACCAGAGCCGAACTGCTGGGATCGATGGCGGCACCGTAGGCCGGATCAATGGCTCCGACCGACTGGGCATCGGCATAGTCGCCATACTCGACAACGATCTGCACATCGCTGGTTTCGTTGTTCTGCGACTTCGTGGTGAAAGTCTCGTGATAGAGTTTCGTGGTGGCTTTCTTGTTGTCCTTGTCATAACCGAATGCGAATACATAGTACTCGGTGTCGCTCTCGATGGGCCGAACCTCGGCCTCGAATACCCCGTCGAACGGATAAGGACCGAAATCGTTGATGATGTAGTTGATGATCTCCTCATCGGTCGTCTTGCCGGTGAGTTTGTACGAAGGCATCAGACCTGCGGCATAGGGTTTGTTGCTTGAGGGCGTAAATTTCAGATAAACCGAATTGTAGGTAATCTTTGAGATCTCGATGGCGATCTCGTCTTGGGGTGACGGAGCCTCGTTGGCAGCCTCCTGATTTACCGTGAAGCGAATCGGATTCTTGATGTTGGGGTAGGTCAGTTCAACCTCGGCCTTGCGGGGTGCGGTCTGCTCGTTGGCAGCAACCGTAAAGGTGACTTTACCTGCAACCTCGGTATTCAGATTGGTGATCCACTCGGCCGTCGTGGCGGCTTTCAAAACAGCACCTTCCACGGGGTTGGTGAGGGCGTAGCCCATTTCGGCTGCACCGCCTTCGCAGGGAACATTTACCTCGGCTGCGTTCAGGTTGATTTCGGGATCAGGCGTGGGTTCGGGATCGGGTGTGGGTTCGGGGTCAGGTTCGGGAGTCGGTTTTTCAGCGGCTGCGGCCTGTTTTACAGTGAAGGTTTCGGGGGTCTCGATGTTCGTGTAGCCGACTTTTACAACGGCTTCGCGAGCCTCAGAGGTTTCGTTGGCGGCTACCGTGAAGGCAATCTTGCCGTCCGTGGCAGAGGTCAGCGTGATCCACTCGGCATCACACGTGGGGGCAAGGCTGCCACCTGCAACGGGATTCTGGAGCGTATAGCCGACGGAATATTCGCCACCTTCGGCGGCGGCTTCCACGACTTCGGAATTAAGTTTCAGCGAAGGAACTTTCTCATCGATTACGGGGTCGTCGTCACTGCAACCGGGGAGCAGAAAGGCTACTGCCGCAAGCATCATTGAGGTAATAAAACGTTTGAAATTCATAAAGGTTGGTGTTTTTTAGGTTGTTTTAATTGTTGTTTTTGTTTTTCTATTTTTCGGCATCATCAAAAATATGAAAAATCTTTTGTTTCTGCAAGCATGAAAAGGCAAATTTTGGAACTATTTAAACAAAAAATGATTTTGTTGTAGGTCTTTCATACTTTGAGGAAAAAGATGATACTTTGGAACTTGAAGTATATACAAATGAAGGATGTCAAAAAATAAAACGCTCACAAGCATGGGCTGTGACATTATATGGAGTCTCTGCCGGCATTAATGGACGACCGAATCAACGATGTGAAAACGAAGGATGTTCCTTCAGGAAACTCTGGTAATTCTTCACAAGCCCCGTGTACATGTTTTCATAACTTAATCCGCGAACACTGGGATGATAGGAGTCTATAACGACTTTATGTTGCTTCTCGCTCCAATATATCCAGTCGTCTTCGCTATTTCTGAATTTCTGAAAATCAGGTAAATAATAGTCTTTTACAAATTTGGAAAGTTGGCCGATATTATAGTTATCCTCGTTATGCTCACATGTTAGCCGCGCTCCTCCGCAGCAGACGATAATATCTGCATCGTACAATGCCATCTGCCGTACTATAAAGTCCTTGTATTTATCCAGATTATACTTCAGTAGCCCGTAACTCAGACTGCTTCCTCCCACTTCTTTCTTCACATTCATTCGGACAACAGGCTCCCGATCAAAGAAGAGGCGAATGGTGGTGTCGATATCTTTGATGTCATTATATGGCGGATAACCCTCTGCTGTGGTATGGTGCAGACCGTAGAACCACAGCATATAATTATGATAGAAACGAGAAGCGATTTTGATGTTATTCACACCGGTTCCGTTCTTTCGCCCGGTCTCCTTACGGATATCCCATCCTGCTTCTGCGTTTTCATCCTTTTTATCCTTGTCATTCTGATCCTTGGTCAGAAACAGCACACGCGGATATATATTTTCCCATAGTTCCTCTTCGTTTCCGGGTTCCCGTCCCCAACATTGGTCCGTATAAGTAATTTCCCCCTTGTTGAGCAGTCCGTCCGGAACAAAATTGTTATTGCAGGCAATAGCCTCTTTCCATTCGTTGAAGAGTTGTTCTTCCTTTTCGTGAATTGTCATATTGGTAGATTTTTAAAGTTGGTTTTTATGATTTTCCATAATGGATTTGGCGTATTCATACATCGTACGGCGGACATCGGCAGGAGAGAGAATCTCGATCATGTCCAATTGAGAGAGAACCGTATGATAGAAATTGTAATTGGGTCGCACATAATATTCGTAGGTGGTGGACTCCTCGTCATGGTCGATTTCCCGCTGGGAGGAGTGTAGCGGCAGGGTCTCGACATACTGGCGTGCATAGTTATCGACACGAATCACCACTCTGCATATTTTCTCATCGGTTAAGATGCCGCAACACCCTCTGAAAAACTCCTCGATCGAAAAATCTTCGGGCATTGTGAAATTCTTTTCGGTGGGCGTTACCTCCGATATGCGATCCAGCCCGTAGATTCTCACTTTGTCGTTGTAGAGGTTGCGACCGATGAGATACCATCTTCGGTTGATGATCTTCAGCGCATAGGGAGCCACCTCATAGAGGAAGGCTTGTGAGTCGATGAAATTCCGGTGGCGGATGGTAATGACACGGTCTTCGTGCATGGCGCGCATAATGGGTTGCAGGAAGGTGTGCCCTGAGGGGATTTCCTCGTATTGGATGCGGTGGACGAGTCGCTCGTCGGTATGCACCTGATTGAGTGTGGCGTAGGTGTCGATCAGCCAGCAACGCAGGTTGTCGCGTTCCAGATCCTCCACATTGTCGATATAGTAGCGATAGCCGCCGTTTTTACGGCACTTGATCTCGATGTCGAACAATTCGCCGATGGCGTCGATATAGTGGTGGAATGTACGTTCGGGAAGTACATTGTTTTTCTCTTCGTTCAGTTTGCTGTTGCGCCATCGGTCACTGATTTCCGCACGTGTCAGTTCTTTCTCGCGACGCAGCAAATCAATCAGCCAGATGTAGCGGAGTATGAGATGTGAGGCCATAATCGTCAGAGTTTTGTCACTATTAAAATTACAGAAAATATCGGAATATGCTACTTGTCCGACTCTTTTTTGTCAGCGAACAAACATTCGACAACAGTTGCACTTTCATTTATTGGATTTTCGGCAAAAATAGAAACAACCCCTGCCATTTTGTGGCAGAGGTCATCGCGGACGCTAAAATCATTTTTTGAAAGGTTCCAGAGACCAGTGGTAATTCTCACCTTTCTTGTCGGAACTCAATGTATAGGTCTCGTTCAGCGAGGGACAATACACCGAGTAGATGATGCGGTCTTTGGTCTGCTTTTCAAATTCGGGGGAATCGAGTATCAGTTCTGTTTTGTTGAATTTGTCTTGGAGGTATTTCGCCACATTCAAGACATATTTTTTGGTATAGTTTTCATAGGCACTGCCACTGAACATTCCCAAGAGAAGGGCTTGAGACAATGCCGTTTCGGGATCTGTAACCGCTTCGGCTTCGGCGAGTATTCCGGCCTGCATGGCGTTCAAGAACAGATTGGCGGCTTCACCGGTGAGTTGTTCTTCCTCATCATCCCTGTTTTCGACATAGAGCGTACCGTTGGAGGCCTTTTCTTGGAGAATCTCATAAAGACGCGACACCTGACGATAGGATTCCAACGAATCTTGGGCATATTGGCGAACATAGGTGAAGGCCTCCAAGGTGTGGCGATGGGATTGTTCGTCGTTCTCATCGACATTCTTCTTTTCGTCGTAGTCGGTGGGAGAGTCTGCCACTTTGAGAAACTTCTTGTGTGCAGTCATTTCGGGCTTTACGATTTCCTGCCATGCTTTCTCGTCGAACGACGGGTGGCAGGCGGTGAAAGAGAACAAAAGAATGATGTAGAAAAGTAGATTTGATTTCATAATATTCGGATTAAAATTTAAAGAGAAAGAACCTCTCCGCATCGCTTCTGCATGCGGAGAGGTTCTTCGGGTTTAAAGCCTGCGGCGCAGATTCCACGATCTGCCGTCAGATGTCGAATAGAACAGACCCTTGTCGGTCGTTCCCAACAACTCTTTGCCCATGTCGCACAAATCGCTGAAGTTGCCGACGGAGGAATTTCCGTAGAAACGCACATTCCATGATCGTCCTTCGTTGAGCGAATACTCCAGTTTCTTGGTGTCTTTGGGGTTGATACGCAAAAGTTCTTTACCCAGATTGATGAGTGTGGCCATAATAAAAAAAGTTTTTAGGTTTCATGCCGCTGACGGTAGGCATTTTTCCGGTTGCGCGAGGCAAATTACGGATAAAAGAAAGGCGCAACACTTTCTTTAACTTATCTTTTCGGTAAGGCTCTGGTAAAGCCCGGAATCAAAATAAGTAAAAACAGCCTGCGCCCGGAAGGGTACACACCATTTAGACTTATTATTTGAGATTCCATGTTGAATTTACCAGATTTAACCGAATCAAATAATCGTCTGCACGTTATGCGATATGTTGTCTGATTTATTTCTGTTTCGTAGTATTCTGTTTTATTTTGACAAATATACAAAACTTTCCACGGAATCGAAAACAAATGCCGACAAATCTCGCAGGCTGTCGTTCAGTGGACAAATGTAGGGGAATGGACTGCCAAAATATGGCAGAAGCAGATTTTTTGTAAGCGGAATACCGGTTCCCGATGAAATCATTCCTTGTGGATTTCGGTCATACAGGCTGCTGTCGTATCGTTTTTATCCGGGTTGCCCTGTTCTCGTCGTATATTGAATGATCCCGTGGAAAAATGAAGTATTATTTGGTCAAAGTTTACGACAATATGGTTACAGATTGACATCTGTCCACAATTCGCACTGATGAATCACCGTATCCAACGCATTGTCGGCTGCCTCAGGCGGATAGTTGTGGTGTTTGAGCAGTCGTTTGATCATGCGGCGCATGCCGGCACGCGCCGATTCCTTGCATTGCCAGTCGATGGTGCGATTCCTGCGCAAGGTGTCGGTCAGTTCTTTGGTCAGTGCCACCAACTCGTCATTTTCGTAGAAGTCCTGCACAGCCTGCGGACGTATCAGTGCATCGTAAAAGGCTTTTTCCTCGGCGGTCAGCCCCAAGTCGTTGCCCTGCTGTTCGGAGTCGGTGATCTCCTTGGCCAGTCCCAACAACTGTTCAATGACTTCTTCGTTGGAGAGCATTCCTTTCAAGTAGTTGGATAACAGCATATTCAATAATTCGGAGAACTTTTCTGCCTGCACCAGATTCGTGTGCTTGTAGAGCGTGACACGTTCGGCCAACAACTTTTTCAACAGTTCTATGGCAATATTACGCTCCTTCATGTGGGCGATTTCTTCAAGAAAGGCGGCATCGAACAGCGAAAATTCCGATTTTACGTCCGAAAACAGACTTGTCACCCCGTCGCTCTTGATGCTCTGTTTCAGCAATTCGGCGATTCGGTTGTCGATTTCCTTCTTCGACACCCTGCCCTTGCCGACAATGCGTGTCAGTGAGGTGCGTACCGCCTCGTAGAAGGCCACCTCGAAGCGTTGCTCCTCGTTCAGCAGACTGCGACACAGCGTGAGGGAGTTGTGCAGAAGGGTCGCTTCGCGGATGAAGAGCATCTTGTCCTCCTGCCGCCCGACTGCCAGCATGAAGTTGATGCCGTCTTTGATGATCAGCGCGCGGTTGGCATTCGTTCCCGTACGGAAGTGCGAATGGTCGAAACCATGGAACAGACCGCGACACACCTCCAGTTTCTCGCGGAATTTCACCAGTGCGGTTTCTTTGATGTCGGGATTTCCGAAATTCTCGCGGTCGCGGTTCGTGTAGTCGTGCATCGCCTCCTTGAGCGCACGCGCAATGCCGATATAATCGACCACCAGACCGCCCTGCTTGCCGTGGAACACACGGTTTACACGCGCGATGGCCTGCATGAGGTTGTGGCCACACATGGGTTTGTAAACATACATCGTTGCCAGCGACGGTACATCAAATCCCGTAAGCCACATATCCACCACAATGGCAATCTTCATGGGGCTGTCCTCCGATTTGAACTCCTTGGCCAACTCTTTTTTGTATTGCTTGTTGCCCACGATCGGATGCCACTCTTCGGGGTCTTTGTTGCTTCCCGTCATGACGACTTTCACCTTGTCTCCCCATTCGGGACGCAACTCCAGCATGCGGTGATAAATCTTCATGGCCACGGGACGCGAATAAGCCACGATCATGGCCTTTCCCGTGAGTTCATATTGTCGGTTCTCCTCGTAATGGGTGATGATGTCACGACATAACGAGTCGATCGTTTCGGGAGCACCCAGCAACGCCTCCAAATGCGACATTTCGCGCTTGCTCTCCTCGATCTGCTCCTCGGTTGCCCCCTCTTCGGCCAGTAACTCGTATTCGTCGTCCAAAGCCCGCAAGGTTTCGGGGTCGAGGTTCAACTTGATGACGCGGGATTCGTAATATACGGGACACGTAGCACCATCGGCCACCGCCTGCGTCATGTCGTAGATGTCGATGTAATCGCCGAATACCTCCACCGTGTCCCGATCCTTGGTCGAGATGGGCGTACCCGTAAATCCGATGTACGAGGCATTCGGCAGCGAGTTGTGAATGATGCGTGCCGTGCCGACGGATATTTTTCCCGTCCGGGCATCGACCTTCTCCTCAAATCCGTATTGTCCGCGGTGCGCCTCATCGGTCATCACGATGATGTTCTTGCGCTCCGACAGCGGCTCGTCCGACTCCTCGAACTTCTGCATCGTGGTGAAGATGATGCCGTTGGCCTGTCGGTTGTCCAACAATTCGCGGAGGTGGCGGCGGTTCTCGGCATGGAGGGGCGTCTGTCGCAGGAAATCACTGCACCGCGAGAACTGGGCGAACAACTGCTCGTCGAGGTCGTTGCGGTCGGTGATGACCACTATGGTGGGTTGCGACAACTCCTCCTGCAAGAGATGGGCATAGAAGACCATCGAGAGCGATTTGCCACTGCCCTGCGTGTGCCAGAAGACACCGATTTTACCGTCCTGCGCCACGGCACGCCGTGTGCGTTCGACAGCTTTCTTCACGGCGAAATACTGATGATAGCCGGCGAGGATTTTAGCCGACTGCTTCTCGCCGTCGGAGAAACAGACAAAGTTTTTGATGATGTCCAACAGACGCTCACGGGTGAATATTCCCTCGAAGAAGGTGTCGAAATCGGCATATTGCGTACTTTCGTAACTTCCGTCTCTTGTTTTCCACTCCATGTAACGGTCCTCGTTGGCGGTGATGGTACCGGCCTTGGAGGTGGACATATCGCTCATCACGCAAAAGGCATTATAGACGAACATCGACGGAATCTCATACATATAGTTTCTCAACTGAGCGTATGCTTCCGAAGCATCGGTTTCTTCTCTCGAAGGCGATTTGAGTTCCACCATCACCAGAGGCAGTCCGTTGACAAATACCACGAGGTCGGCTCTTTTCTCCGATTTTTCCACAAACGTCCATTGATTGACAATGTGGAATGTGTTGGCATCGGTATTATTGTAGTCGATGAGATATACGATGTCGTTGCACATTTGTTGCCCGTTGTGGAAAGCGACCTCGACACCGTGTTGGAGATAGTCGGTGAAAATTTCGTTACGATGGACGAGACTACCGGAGTCGATGTTTCGGATTTTAACCACCGCCTCGTCAATGGCAGCTTGCGGCAATCGGGGATTGACAGTCCTCAACGCCTCGAGTAGCACCTCGTCATAGAGCGGAGATTGGTAATCTCTGACAATGTCGGGCGCGTAGACGTATTGATAGCCCAGATTTTGGAATAAGGCTATCAATGCTTTTTCGTAACTGTCCTCGGTGAAAAACATAGTTTTAAGGTTTTAAATGTTAATCCTTTTTAGGGTACTTTTTTTGATAGAAATCTTTCAAGAACATTCCTACCGTGGTTACGCTATTCACTACGAGATAGGCATACATCGGGTCATCAATAATATAATCCTCACCTGTTTTACCATGTGATAATGTCATTCGGCTTCTCAAATTCTCGACAGCTTCACCCACAGCAATTAATGAAGTGCTCATAGTAAGTATTTCTTGTGGGGCAGCGTTTCCCGCATAAGATTTAAAATCTTAGCACAAATCTTTAATAAGGGCGTATGTGGTTTTTCTATTATCATATTTAACAGACACTCTATCATCTTTTATAATCTCTTTAAGGATACTTTCAAGAGTCGTGTTTGCCAAACTCACCGCCATATTCGGGTCTTCGGAGACTAATTTAAAAGCCCGTTCAAAAGCTTCGCTTGCAGTGGGAAAATCTTTTTTCAGTTCGTTTCTGAAAATAGGTGTCATCGGCAGAAAACCGGGAGTTTCAATACCCAAATCCATTGCTATTTTCAATAATGTTTCATCATCTACATTAATTAAAGTTTTCTTTATATCTACACGATCCAAAAAATCATGAGCTATATCAAAATTTGTTCTTCCCCAAGGATTAGTTACATGCCAACGGAGAATATAATTATCCGCATCCTCTTCTTCTGGAAACCTATTATATAAAGCGGCTTCAATTCTATTTATTAAATCAAGAACATAGAGAGGAGAAAGTTTTTCCATATCATTACAATTTTATTTCGCCCGACATCAGTTTTGGAAGTAAGGTATCACGCAATTCTTCTAATGTTAAATATTCCTTTGACAATTTGATGATCTCATCAAAATAAGATTTAGCAATAGCAGAAAATAGTTCTACAATATATTTTGGAGGTAAAATAACCTTTATTTTATCTATAT
>RCNH01000185.1_pt1 | contig 29349 bp, 16 predicted proteins | sample 2041161 | NCBI WGS metagenome assembly RCNH01 (sample SAMN09708215, study PRJNA481090) | Feces metagenome, whole genome shotgun sequencing project. | biome: feces | host: Leptonychotes weddellii | place: Antarctica: Sion Island | collected 2010-03-01 | reverse complement strand
TGCCAAAAAAGCCTCGCAGAGTTTGCCGCCGCAGCGGCAAATAAAATAAGATCATTTTTCCCCGGGGCGTGTACCTGGGGAAAAATACAGATCGGTCTGAGAGTGTGGAATTTTCCCCTCTTTGAGGGGGAAATTCTGCGCGGGTCAGACCGCAGCTCTTTGTCAAAAAACTCCTCCGGAGTTTTTTGACAGTCTCGAAAGGCGGCTGTGCCAAAACACAGCCGCCCTTTTTCTGTTGTGCAGGATATGGAGACAGATCGGAGGTTTTTGACCGTTTAAGGGCTTGCTATCTGCAAAGCAGACAGCAAGCCCTTTCGTGGTATCATGTGAAAATGGGGTATGTGATTGCCACAGAGGAAAAATCAGAAGTTACAGGCGCTTTTGCTTTCTTCCGATCACAACCAGTGTCACAACCCCCGCAGCGCTCACTGTAAGCAGCAGCGACCACAGAGCCAGCGGCATCTGATCCCCTGTCTTGGAGGGAGCATCTGTATTTCCACTGTTTCCACCGTTTCCGCCGTTACCGCCGTTTCCTCCGTTATTCGGAGCACCGCCGGGAACCTCTGTACCACCGGGAACTTCCGTTCCGCTGGGAGCCTCTGTCTCATCGAGTGTCCCGTCGTAGGTATTGACAAGGTCATATCCGTCAATGGTGACATCATAGTGGGGGAGCTTCACTTCATCGATGGTGTATACGATTTCGTGACCATCTTCTGCGTATCTTGGCAGTGTGAAGGAATACCGCCAGTCATTGTCTGCGGTTACCTGCTTTTGCAGGATCAGAGTTCCGTCGGCGCAGACCCGCACCACAATGGCCTCCGGTCTGTTTTCCTCGGGATTGCTTCCGTGCTCCCAGATCTTTTCGCCGGAAATCTCCACATTGTCAGAGTTCGGCGTGTAGATATTGTGAAACTCCGGAAGCTCCACACGCTCGCCGTCTCTGGTCACCAGAACCTCTGCCTTCAGCGCCTGGTTTTCCACGGAAACGGTGACCGTCATAACATACTCCGTCCCGTCGTATTCCCAGCCGGACTCGTTCAGGTTGATTTCCGAAATGCTGTAAACATAGACGCCGGGCTTTTCATAAGGGATCGTCCCGATCTCTACCTCTCCGGCGCCCTGGAGCTTCACGATTTTCTGTCCGTTCTCAGAGCCCTCCGGCATGGGAGCGCCGTTTTTGGCAGTCACAAGGAATGCAAATTCCCCTGTCTCGCCGCCCTCACCCTGAACGGTCTTGCGGATCAGCGGCGGATCGATGCGGATGGGATGCAGATAAACGTTTTGGATATCGAATCCGTCGTAGGTGGGGGCAAATGTACCCAGCGGAACTTCTTCGATGCGATACTGAATTTCGTTGCCCTCCGCATCATACTTGGGCGCATGGAAATGATACTTCCAGTTGCCCTGTTCGTCCGGGGTGACCACGACCTCTTCAATCAGCGTATCGCCCATCATAAGCCGCACACGGACATACTCCGGCATCACAGCGGCATCGGCGCCCTGGAGGTTCCAGGTCTTCGTGCCGTCGATATCCACATATTCTCTGCCTACATAGGTGTTTTTGAGGATGGTGTGAACCGTCTCTCCGCTGTCTACCACACCGGAGCCGTTCTCGATGGACTGGCTGAAGCCATCCATGGCATAGTTGTCCTCACGGACCTCATAGTGTGCGCCGGGGGGCAGAATAAAGTCGATAGACTGACCGTGCTCCAGGAAGAATTCCTGTTCCACGCCGTCAATGACGATGACCACACGGTAACGGTGCTCCGTTTGATCCTCCGGCACATTGCCCTCCACCCGCTTGGTGATGGTGATTTTTGCAGGTGTTTCCTCTTCGTCCAGCCGGTTCACGATCTCATGGGAGATGGAGTGACCGCCCACCACCGTACCGGTGATGATCTGGATGGAGGGACGATAGCCCTGGGAATCCACTTCCCGCAGCACATAATCGACCCCATAGGGGACACCCTCAAAGGTGATTTTCTGACCGGCACGCAGCACAAATCTTCCGTTTTCCGGGAGCTTTTGCACTTCGCCGCCGTCGATGCGGTAATCGTACAGTACCCCGTCGGAGAATTCCGCCTCAAAGACGAATTCCTTCTGACCGGCATCCTGTCCGGACACTTGCTTTGTGAGGGAGAGATCTCCCGTTTTGCCGTCGGTCTGATCCGGATCATAGACATTCACAAAGGGCAGGATCAGCTCGGAATTGGCGCTGACCTTACCTTTGTAGGTTTTGACCGTAGCCACATATCCGTCGGCGGTGTAGTCCGTCTCTGTGACGAAGTATTCCGTTCCGATGGGCAGATCCGGGAAGGTTTTGCTCTCCCCGTGCTTTAGGGTAAACTCGTGCTTGACGCCGCCCAGGGTGATGACAAAGTGGAACTCCTTGTTCACATCGATTTCCTTGCCGATATTTTCGATTTCCTTGGTCACCGTGATCTGTCCGGCGTTCGGCTTGGGTTCCTCCTTGTCCTCCCAGTGGTTGCGGAAGGAGGCTGTTACATTCTTGCCGCCCACCACCGTACCGTTGATGGACTCCACAGTGGCGTGGAACCCGGCGGCATCCGTCTCCGTGATGGTATATTTTACATTGTGGGGGATCCCCTCAAAGACCAGAACCTGTCCTGCCTTTAGGGTGAAGCTGCCGTCTTCCGGGAGGGTCTGCAAATCGCCCCCGTCAATGCGGTAGCCATAGCGCTTTCCGTCCGAGAATTTCGCAGTAAAGCGGAACTCCGTATTGGGATCGCCGTTTCCTGTAAGCCCCTTCTCCACACTGACCGTACCCGTGGGCGCCACCGGCTCATGGGGATGATAGGTGTTGATAAAGGGCAGGATCAGCTCTTTTTCGTCGGTGATGACACCGGTGTAGGTGATCTCCGATGCGATGTACCCGTCTGCGGTGTAGTCGATTTCCGTGACGATGAAGGGCGTACCAATGGGCAGATCCGGGAAGGATATACTCTGCCCGTGCTTCAGTGTGAACTCCTTCTTCACGCCATCGAGGGTGATGACAAAGCGGAATTCCTTGTTCCCATCGATGTTGTTATCGAAGCTCTCCACTTTTTTGGTTACGGTGATTTTGCCGGAGCCGGGCTGGGGCTGGGGCGCATCCTCCCAGTGGTTGCGGAACTGGGCGGTTACATTGCTGTTTCCGGTGATGGTACCGGTGATGGAGTCCACTGCGGCATGGAACCCGGCGGAATCCGTCTCGGCCACGTAGTATTCCACATCGTGGGGGATCCCCTCAAAGACCAGAACCTGCCCTGCCTTCAGGGTGAAGCTGCCGTCCTCCGGAAGGGTCTGCAACTCGCCGCCGTCAATGCGATAGGGATAACGGTTTCCGTCGGAGAAGGTCACCACAAAGCGGAATTCTGTGTTGGGATCGCCGCTGCCTGTGAGGGACTTCTCCACCGTCAGCGTACCCACGGGAACCTCCGGCTCCTGGGGATGATAGGTGTTGACAAAGGGCAGGATCAGCTCTTTTTCGTCGGTGATGACACCGGTGTAGGTGATCTCCGATGCAATGTAGCCGTCTGCGGTGTAGTCGGTTTCCGTAACGGTGTAGGGGGTACCCACGGGCAGCTTGGGGAAGTTTTTCAGCTCGCCGCTTTTGAGCACAAATGTCTCCGTGCGATCCCCCAGCTGAATGGTGAAGGTAAACTCCTTGTTGAGGTCAGCGCCCTCGCCCACCACATCCTTCTTTACGGTAAGACTGCCGAATGTTTCCGGCACTTCCGGATCCGGGACTTCCGGGTTGGGATCGGTGTAGACATTTACAAAGTTTGCAAAGGAGCCTTCCTCGGTGATATTGCCCTGGTGACCGCTGCTGGTTGTGGTGTGATCCAATACGGGCGTTTCCACAACTGTGTAGAGCACATGCACGGGAATATCGCTGAACACAGCCTTCTGACCGTGCTTCAGATAGATAATATCCCCGCTGGACACGTTGAACACCTCGCCGCCGTCAATGCGGCAGGGATATGTCCCCCCGTCGGAGAAGGTGACGGTAAAGGGGAAGGTCTGATTTTTCTGCTCCTGTGTCAGCGCCGAGCCGTCCGCATTTTTCAGCTGCTTGGTCACTGTGAGCCGCCCGGTAAGGGGGACATTATACACCTGGAGCACGGTAACTTCCGCAGTCTCCCCTGTCACAGTGAAGGGGTAACGGGTTTTCTTTTGTCCGTCCTGTGCGTCAAAGTCAAAGCCCTCGGGGGGCAGGAACTCCTCGAAATAGTATTCTCCCTTGGGCAGGGAGACGGTAATCACGCCCTTTTCATCTGTCCGGAACATTCCGTCGATCTGAACGCCGTCCTTAGTGTAGAGAAAAAATAAGGCATCCGGAAGGGGAATTTCGGTGGTGTTCCCGTCCGGATCCTTTTCCAGCTTGTGGAGCTGAACCTCCAGCTTCAGCGCATCGCCCATGGCCTCATTCTTCGCGCTGAACAGGCCGGATTGCCAGCCCAGGGTGGAGCCGATCAACATTGTAAGGAGCAGGCTTAGGGTGAGTAATGCGCAAAAAATCTTGTATCCTCTTCGTTTCATAAGCGTAAAGCCCTCACTTTTCCATAGATTTTCTGTTTCTGCCGTTTGCCACGGAGAAACGCCCGTGGAATCTCAATGGCAAGCGGCAGAAAGCCGCCGCCCTCTACAGGGAGGTAGGGAAATGGTTATGGGAGGATCGCCACATGATACTGCCCATAAATCTGATTGTTCTGTTTCATATAAGCTCTGACCATAAGCTCGGTACTGGTTTCATCCCCGGCGATCGTGAGGACACCATCGGCAGAAATGCCTGTCCCCTCCGCCATATTCTGGTCAGCGGGAGCGACAACCTCCCAGGTAACATCCTGGGGCCCCACGGGGGTGGTGCCCACGCCCACCAAGGCGGTGAAGGTTAGGCTCTCGCCCTTGGCGGCGGAATTTTTCCGGTCTGCCTCTGTAATTGTCACATCCAGATCGCCGGAAGCCTGTCCAAGGAGGATCATGGCCTCGGGGGTGGGATTGGAGGCGGTATAGCTGGGATCAAAGAACCCGCTGTTGTCCTCCTTGCCCCAGTCATTGGCGGTGGTAAACTGCGCCAGAACATTCAGCCCGAAATACCAGTTTTCAAAGGGCTCCCGGATCAGTTCGGCGCTGTTTAGAAACAGGCCCGTAGAGGATTTGGGCGGGATGGCCTTTGCGTAATAGGCCCAGCCGTCCGTGTCGTAGACCCAGATATCCTCCATGGGACGGCCCGCATCCCTCCACTGCTTCATGGTCATAACTTTAGCGGTGGGGGTGTCCACCGCCGCATGGGTCTGATTGGGCTTTATGGTGATGTCGGCACCCTCCTGGGGGAGGGCCTCATCGTCACCGTCCGCATCCGCATCATAGATTTCATCCCCGGTAAGGGTCTGTCCGGCCGTCCACCGAATGTAGTCATCGTAGGGCTTGCCGTATTTTCCCTCCAGGGTGCCGTTGATATCGGGTTTCAGACTGTCCTTATTCCTGTCAAAGGTGGGCATATAGGTGGTCTTACCCCCGAAATTCAGCTTTAAATAGTCGTGCAGTTTTTCAGGGTCACCGCTGTCGCATCTGCCGAAATCTTCCTCCCTGGGGATATGGGTGACCCAGCCGGACACATGGTTGATATCGGTGTTCGGAATGACGGGCTTTGCCCCATTCTCACCCCGATCCGTTTTGCTCCCGGCGCTCTCGCCCAGCTCCATGTATTCATCGATACGGACCCGGGCAAAAATGGGAACATCGCCGAAATTCTCCACATAGACCGCCTTGTTTTTTCCGTCGAAGTCATCGTGGAGTCTTCCGCCGGGGTTTATGCCGCTGCCCATGGCCTCATTGTTTGCGCTCTGGCTGAGGGACTGCCATGCGAACGTACCGGACAGCAGCGACACCGTCAGGATCCCGGCTGCAGCTACAGATGCTGCCAGCTTTTTGCTGTGCGATTTCGTCATCTTCATAATATACCTCTCGGTGGTTTCCTGACCCCTCCCCCGTAGGGGAGGGGTCTTTCCTGTCTCAGTGAAGACAGGGATTGGGTATGGGAATTCGCTGATTGGAGAAATTGCTGTATAGAGAATTTGCTGAATGAGGAAATTACTCAATTGGGAACTTACTGGATTCCGGAGATGTCCTCACCCTGTGTGACCCAGCACATCAGATACAAACTACCTTTTCCCATATCAACACTATTTCCACCATTATACCTACAGTCGTAATTAGCGCTAACATTTGGGTTCCCTTCGAAACGGGGAACAAATGTGTCTCGAACTGCAGCTCCAGCAGGAACCGTAATCTTCATGCCAGGATATGTAAGTGTCTCAACATATTTTTCTCCTCCGAAGTCCTTAACACAGTCTCGACCGGAGGGCAGGAACGTCATTTGATTCTCAGACGTGTACATTTTAGAATACTTATAATTAATTCCATTATAAGGCGATTCGTAACCGCCCATATATTTCACAGTGGTCGGCACATGAACCTGCTTGATGATTTTCGCCTGTTGCTCAAACTCCTCTTTGGTTTGGTCGCTTAATGCATCCTTCATAAAGATGAGCTTTTGATTGCCTCTCTGGGCGACCACATACCAGTACGCGCCGTCAATGTTGACAAACGCATCGCTGCCGACATCCACATTGGGCAGATCGGTGTAATCCAGGTGGGATACGGTGGCCTCCACAACGATATGCTGATCGGGCGCCAGGTGGGAAGAACCCTTTACATAGATGATCTTGCCGATCTTCTCCTTGGGGTCTACGGTGAGCACGCCGGTATTTGCATCCATCTTGGTGCCAGGCTGTAGGCCGTCGGTCTCCAAAATCTCCCAATGGACACGCTGGTCGGGAACAGGATCACCGCCCTGCAGCACCTGGGCCTCAAACCGGTTTGCCATGCCCACCTTGATCTTGACCTTACCGATGCCGGTGCTGGTTTCGGGAGTCGGCTTGATCAGCTTGAGCTCGTCCACAATTTTGTCCAGGATATCATTGGGCCAGCCGCCGGGGCCAGGCTTGATTGCGTAGTCGTCCTCTGTGCCAAGGAGGCCGTCCTCGCCCTTTGCCCAGTAATAGCCGCTTCCGTCCGGGCCAAGGAACTTGTCGCCGTGCTTTTTGTAAGCCTCTGTGGAGGGATCCACCACCACAACATCTCTTCTGTCGTCCCCGTTGCCGATCACCTTGTCTCTGCCGGCACACTGGAAGTTGTCTGCCAGAGAGCCGTCGGGCTTGATCTCCTTATAGGTGTTGTCGCCGAAGTCAACATACTGCTTGCCGTCCAGCTCGCCGATGACAACATCATGGTTTGCACCCTTGGGCAGGACCACGACCTTGTTCTCGGTAAACAGCTCGGGCTTCAAGTTGGAGGTGGCCTTCAGGGTGTAGGCCTTGCCGATCATCTTGTCGGTGGGGGTGAAGGTATCGCCTACCAGGCACTGATTGGCCTCGGCGGCGTTCTCCCCGGTGAACTCATAGATCACATAAGTCTCATGGGCTGCGCCGGAGGGATTCTGCACGATCACCTTTGCATCAAACTTATTGGCCTCATTGGCAGTGGTGTAGATGATCTTGCCCCCGTTGTTGGTGATATGGGTGGCATTGGGCTTGATGCCTGCGATGTTGTCCATCATATCTCTGGCATCGTCGGTAAAACCGTCTTTGTAGAACCCGTCGTTCTGATCCTTGCTGCCCCAGTCGCCTGCGGTGGCAGCCTGCATGGTCACATCGATGGAATAGTACCACTCGTCATCGGGCTGAACGCCGAATTCATAACCGTTGATGATACATCCGGTGGTCTCCCCGGCAGCCAGGGGCTTTGCCCAGTATGCCCAGCCGTCTGCATCGTAGACCCAGTAGTTGCCGGGCTTGGAGCCCATGCCCTTCCACTCGTCCATGGTGATGACGGTGGCAGTGCCGGTTTCCTTTGCCGTGTGGGTCTGACCGGGGTTGGTTGCACCGCCGGACAGCTGCTCGTCCGCAGTTTTCTCATACACCACCTTGGGCGGCTTTGCCTGATCCTGAGCGGCGGTGTACTGCACATAGTCCTGGTAGCGATCCGCATTGGGGGGCTTTTTGTCGTTGTCCGGCCCCGCAAAGGTGCCGTTGATATCCGCAGCCAAAGAGTCCTTATCCATATTGAAGGTAGGCATGTAAACCGTGCTGCCGCCCTCTGTCCAGTTGATATAATTGTGGATGGCGGTATCATCGCCCACCAGAGAACCGGGCTTATGGGTGATCCAGGTTTTCTTATCGGAAATACTGGGCGCAGCGCCGTTCACAGTACCGATTACCTGCACCTTGCGCCCGGCTGCGTTAGGATCACCGGCACCCTGGCCGATTTCCAGATACTCCTTCAGCTTGACCCGGACGAACACAGGGGTGCCATCCTCCGGCTTTGTGAAGTTTTCAACAAACACATCCTTATTCTTGCCGTCGAAATAGTCATGGAGGCGGGCGCCGGGATTGGCGACACCCTGATTCTCGTTTTCCGCCGTCTGACTGATCGACTGCCATGCCAGCGTACCGCCCAGCGCAGTGGAGGTAAGCAACGTCAGCGCAGTCACTGAAACAAGCATTTTCTTTGAGTGTTTCAGACTGTGTATAAATTTTTCTCTAAATGTAGACACTTCATCATCTCCTCAAATTGCAAATAAAATATTGAAATAGAAGGTGCGCACTGATTTTGTTTCTACCCTCCCTTTTCCCTTAATTTATAGTAAAAAACAGAATTGTTTTTTTACACATTGTGATTACCCCTCTGCGTGCACACGGCAGTGGCTTTTATCTGGATATTTGAAACAGCTTTTTGATGATAGCCATTGCTCCCCATAGAATCAGATAGATCGCAACCAGTATGTACCAGTACGACACAATAAAATTGGCAGCCTTTCCCAGCGCCACACTGTGATAGATCACCTTCCCCACCACATTGGCCCCATAGACCATCTCCTCATCCGGTTCGATGTTCCTGGTTCCTTTTGTTTGGAAGGCACGCTGTCCGCTGTTTTCATAGTTTTCAGCAATCCCCACGATCCGGTGGGTAACCGTGGTGTGGGCATCCCGCATATAGGTGATGTCATCGCCTATGGAGAGCGCCGCCGGATCTACGCTCCGGGTGATAATGAGGGAGCCCTGGGGGAGCGTATCCTGCATGGAGCCGGTCAGCACTGTGTGTGCGGAATACCCCGCAATCACCAGCGGCCCGTCTCCCCCTCTTTTGGCAGACAGCACAGATACAACGATCACGATCAGCACAAAATAGAAGAGGATATCCCCCAGCACCGTTCTGATGTGCCTGTTTCTGGCTTTTTTCTTCTGGACGGATGCCGGGATCGGAGGGACCTCCTCTATTTGGTATTCCCATGGGGATACCGCCTGCTCCGGCGGGCTTGGCCCCTCCCAGGGGGTACCCTCCGGGGGCTGCCCGTCCGGCAGTTCCTCCTCGATACACCGGCTTTCGGGGGGAAACAGACTGTTGATCGAGTGGATCAATTCGTCTACTTCGTCATGATCGCAGCGTTTGCGTCTCCTCTCTGTGTCCCCAAACAATGTAGCGATGTCCAGTCCGGACACCGTCTCCTGGTCAGAGCGTTCCATCTGCTCCCTCCCTGCATAGATTGGCTTTCTGTTTCATAAACCGGATCGGCTCGCCCCCGTTGGCACGCAGCAGATCCGCCATGGTAATGCTGCGCAGATGATTTTCGCACAGTGCCTGCAAGTGCTCATACACCATCCGCACCGGACACACCGCCGTTGCATCCATGGAGCAGTAGCTGTCCGGTGTCTGGCACTGGCTGATATACACATGATCTTCCATCACTGCGATGATATCGTACAGGGTGATGTCCTCCGGTTTTTTGCACAGTGCACATCCACCCGACACCCCACGGTAGGTGGTGAGGATCCCGGCTTTCCGCAGATTCTTAATGACCTGGGGAATATAATTTTGCGGAATGTGCATGATTTGGCTGATTTCCGAAGCGGTCACCAGGGTATTTCTGTACGCCGCGAACACGATCAGCCGGATTGCGTAATCTGTTTTGATATTCAACAGCATGGGTTGATTCCATCCTTCTGCGCCTAAATTAAATCCTTACCGCAATACTTTTAATTCGGTTCGTAAAAATATGCGCAGCGCTCTGCCGCACATTTTGCCCACGCTATCAAAGATTGCCTATTACATAATTCTCATTATGTAGTAACAAACGCTCCATTTGCCCACCGGAATCCCGATTTTATATAAGTGAATAAGAATTATTCGCATCTAAAAGTAATGGGTGTCAAAAAAATTTTATCTTTTTTGGAATGCGGTATTGCATTTTTGGAAAATTATGGTATAGTTAAGAAAACGCAAGGGGATTTTGGTGTGTTATGTCGACGCTATAAGCCTTGTGTTGCAAATCATTTACTACATAATGAGAATTATGTAGTTTCCCCTAAACAACCAGTCCCAGCTCCTCAATGCGCCGCATGTGCTCGCTGCCTGTGGTGACGATGTAGATTCGGGTGGTTTCGATGCTGCTGTGTCCCAGAACATCGGCTAATTTGGCGATGTCCTTGTCCAGATCGTAGAACGACCGGGCAAAGAGCTTTCTGAGGTTGTGGGGAAATACCTTGCTTTTGCTGACCTGTGCCTTCCGGCACAGGTTTTTCATTTCTGCCCAGATGTTGCTCCTGTTTAAGGGTCTGCCGCTCCTGGTGCGGAAAACCACACCGCTGTGGATGCCGTTCGCCCTTGTGTACTGCATCAGCTTTTTGCGCAGACTCCCCGGAACCAGAATGTTCCGGGTTTTATTTTTGCAATTTACCATGATTTTCCCACGCTTTACTGCCTCAACGGTGAAAAATTGCAGCTCGGAAACACGGATGCCTGTGGCGCAGATCGTCTCCAGAAGCAGGCGCAGTCGGGGGTTTCCCTGGGCCGCTTTCAAAAGCCGCAGGTACTCCCCTTTGGTCAGTTCCTTGGACGGATCGCTGTAAACCTCACGCTGAAATTTGCAGGTTTTCACCCGCAGACTGTCCCAGCCGCAGAAGGAAAGAAAATTGTTCGCCGCCACCAGCATGGAGTTGACACTGCGGACGGTGTACCTGCTTTTGAGGTGCTCCTTCCATGCGATCATTGCCGCTTTGGTGACTGTGTTGTGTTCCGGCAGAAACCTGCAAAGCGCTTGTACATCCCGCAGGTATTTTTCCACGGTGCACCGACTTTTTTCCTGCTCCAACAGCCAGCTTTTCCACGCATCTAATTTTTCGTTGGTGATTCGATACTGTATTTCCATGCCTCTTCCTCCTAAATATTGGCAAAACTTGACAAAACTTTATTATAGCATCTTTAAAGCTTATTTCTAATGGAAACAATTTCCAGCACCTTACCCCCCTGTCATCCTGAGCGCCCCTTTGTCATCCTGAGCGCCCCTTTGTCATCCTGAGCGTCAGCGAAGGATCTTTAAGATTCTTCGTCGCTCCGCTCCTCAGAATGACATACGCCTTTGACAAGCTGAATTTTTATGAGGACATTTCCGTATGCGGCTTACCCTGGGTTCACGCCGTGTTCCGATCGGTGTTCGCCCTTTCGTTCGCTCTTGAATGGGGCTTGTTTCTCCGGCCATTTCCCCTATAATAGAGGTATGGCATTGACCCCATACACCACACAAACAGGAGGGATTTTTTTGAAGCTCATCCATCTTTCCGATCTCCATCTGGGCAAGCGATTGCTGGAGGTGACGCTGTTGGAGGATCAAGCCTATATCCTCACCCAGATCCTCCGGATTCTTGATGCAGAAAAACCGGATGCCGTCCTCATCTCCGGGGACGTCTATGATAAATCCGTCCCCTCTTCCGAGGCGGTACGGCTGTTTGACGATTTTCTCTACCGGCTGGCAAAGCGGAACCTCCAGGTGCTCATTATCAGCGGAAACCACGACTCCCCGGAGCGGCTGTCCTTTGGGGGCCGCCTGCTGGATGCCTCCGGCATTCACCTGTCCCCGGTTTACGACGGCACCGTAAAGCCTATCGTCCTACAGGACTGCTGGGGGGATGTAAACTTCTACATGCTGCCCTTTCTGAAGCCCGCCCACGTAAGGCGGTTTTACCCCGACGAAAATATCGACAGCTACACGGATGCGGTCCGGGTGGCCATCGCACAGATGCACCTGGACACGGATGCACGGAATGTACTGCTCACCCATCAGTTTGTCACCGGGGCCAGCACCTGCCAGTCTGAGGAGCTGTCTGTGGGCGGCACCGACAATGTGGATGCCTCTTTATTTGAGGACTTTGATTACGTGGCTCTGGGCCACATCCACGGGCCGCAGAATATCCTCTCCGAAAAAATCCGCTACTGCGGCACCCCCCTTAAATACTCCTTCTCGGAGGCCGCCCATCAAAAGAGCGTAACCGTGGCAGAGCTGGGGGAAAAGGGTGCTCTCACCGTCCGCACCGTGCCACTGGTACCCAGACACGACCTGCGGCAGCTGCGAGGCACCTACGAAGAAGTGACCGCCAAATCCTTCTACGAGGGCACCGCCCTGGACGACTATCTGCACATCACCCTCACCGATGAGGAGGATGTGCCGGAGGCCATGGGGCGGCTGCGGGTCATCTACCCGAATCTCCTCTCCCTCAGCTACGACAACACCAGAACACGCACAAGCTCCGTGATTGGAAGCGCCGAAAACGTCCGGCAGAAATCCCCTCTGGAGCTGTTCGGGGAGCTGTACCAGCTGCAAAACAACCAGCCCATGAGCGATGTGCAAACCGCCTTTGTGGCAGATCTGATTGAATCCATACAGGAGGAGCTGCAATGAGACCTCTCAAATTAAGCATGTCCGGCTTCGGCCCCTACGCAGGAAGTGTGGTTTTGGATTTTGAGGCACTGGGTACCAAGGGCCTCTACTTAATCACGGGAGACACCGGTGCAGGCAAAACCACCATCTTTGATGCCATCACCTTTGCCCTCTTCGGAGAGGCCAGCGGCCCCAACCGGGAGGCAACCATGCTCCGGTCAAAATACGCCCTTCCCCAGACCCCCACGGAGGTAACGCTCACCTTCCGGTACGGAAGCAAGGAGTACACCGTAACGAGAAACCCGGAATATCTGCGGCCCAAGACCCGGGGCGAGGGTACCACCCTGCAAAAAACCGATGCCCAGCTGACCCTGCCGGACGGGCAGGTGATCACAAGCCCCAAGAAGGTAAATGCCGCCATACGGGACATCATCGGTCTGGACAGAGTGCAATTCTCCCAGATTGCCATGATCGCCCAGGGGGACTTTATGAAGCTGCTGCTGGCAGGAACTAAGCAGCGGCAGGAGATCTTCCGCAGCATTTTTCACACCGGGTTTTACGTAACCCTGCAAAATCGGCTGAGCGAAGCCTCCCGGGGCGTAAAAAACCAGTGGGACGAGGCAACGCTCAGTATCCAGCAGTATGTCCAGGGGATCCTTTGGGACGAGGACTCTCTGCTGGCTGTGGAGGCATTGAAAGCAAAGGAAGGTCAGCTGCCCATCCGTGAGGTGGTGCAGCTTCTGGATCAGCTGCTGGAGGAGGACACGGCACAGCAGAAGAAGGCTGAGCAGGCGCTTGGTGAAATCGACAGTTCTCTGGAGACGGTCATCGCCCTGCTGTCCCAGGCCCAGCAGCAGGAGCAGAGCCGGAAGGAGCTGGCTGATCATATTGCCCAGGAGGCGCCCCTGGCTGTGCATCTTGAGACCCAGAAGGCCCTTCTGGAGGAGCAGCAGGGCAGACAGCCGGAAATGGAAGCGCTTTGCAACAAAATCACGGAGCTTGCGCTGCTGCTGCCCTCCTATGATGCTTTGGAGCTGCTGCAAAAGCAGTTAAAGGATACCCAGCAGGCGCTGGAGGATGCCATTTCCCAAAAAGAGTCTACCGAAGAAGCCCTCAGCACCCTCTCTGCTGAAATAGACCAAATAAAGCAGCAGCAGAAGACCTTGGAGGATGTGAGCACACAAAAAGAAAAGCTGCTCCACCAGAAGCAGGCTCAGACAGACAGGCGCACCCAGGCCCAGTCCCTGATCTCCAAATTTTCCACCCTGCACACCTTGCAGGATGCGCTGCATGCGGCGCAGGAAGAATATCTGACAGCGGAACAGCAGGCAAAGACATCCATGGCGCACTACGAGCGTGAGAACAAAGCCTTTCTGGACGAGCAGGCAGGCCTGCTTGCCGCCCAGCTGACAGAGGGCGTTCCCTGCCCCGTTTGCGGCGCTCTCCACCACCCGGCCCCTGCAATTCTCTCCCGGCAGGCCCCCACAGAGGCCCAGGTGAAAAAAGCAAAATCCGCCGCCGAACAGGCCCGTACTGTCTGCGAAGCTGCCAGCCAGAAGGCAGGCCTGCAAAAAGGCAAGGTAGATACCCTCCAAGAGGCCATCTGCGAAGATGCAGCTATGCTCTTTGGGGAGAAGCCTCCTGCCGATGCGGAAACCAGCGCAAAGGAATTGGAGAAAAGCCTGTCGGATGCCATCGCCGCACTGGATACAGCCCTAGAAGAGGCAGAAAAAAAGGAACAGCAAAAGCAGGCGCTGGCAGATGCACTGCCCGAAAAGGAGGCGCAGCGATCTTCCCTCAGCGCAGCCCAAGCGGAAACCACGGAGCGTATTGCCGGTCTCACTGCCACCATTCAGGGACTGGACACCCAGCTGAAAGCCTCCGGAGAGAAGCTGGAATACCTCTGCAAAAAGGACGCTGCCGCCGAAAAGGCCAGACTGGAAGGGGAAAAAGCCAAGATGCAGCGACAGCTGCAGCAGGCGCAGCAGCAGTACTCCCTCTGCGAAAATCAGCTCACTGCGCTCAGAGGGCAGATTCAGCAGCTGAAAAATCAGCTGTCCAGTGCATCCGAAATCGACACCGCTTTGCAGGAAAATAAAAAGCAGGAGCTGACGGAGCAAAAATCCTCCCTCACCCAGAGGCAGAAGGCCCTGCACACCCGTATCTCTGTAAACAGCGCATCCAGAGACAATATCCTCAGCAAGTCCCAGGCACTACAGGCGCTGGAGGAGCAATGGACCTGGATGAAGGCCCTGTCCGCCACCGCCAACGGAACCATTCCGGGAAAAGAGAAAATCATGCTGGAGACCTATATCCAGACCACCTATTTTGACCGGATTGTGGCTCGTGCCAATGTGCGGCTGATGAAAATGACAGGGGGACAGTATGACCTAAAGCGCCGCCGGACGGCCCAGAACAATCAGAGCCAGAGCGGACTGGAGCTGGATGTTCTGGATCACTACAACGGCACCGAGCGCAGTGTAAGCACCCTCTCCGGCGGCGAGTCCTTCATGGCCTCTCTGGCCCTGGCTCTGGGGCTTTCCGACGAGGTGCAGATGTCCACAGGCATCCGGCTGGACACCCTGTTTGTGGACGAGGGCTTCGGCTCTCTGGATCCCAATTCCCTGGATCAGGCCTACCGGGCGCTGACGGATCTCACCGAGGGCAACCGACTGGTGGGCATCATCTCCCACGTGGGAGAGCTGAAGGAAAAGATCGACAGGCAGATCCTGGTCACCAAGGATAAAAGCGGCGGCAGCCGTGCCGAGCTGCGGATCTGACACAGATAGGACAGCTGCGCAAAAAGACGTTTCCCCTTTTGGGCAGAAAAAAAGCACCCCTTCGGGTGCAAGCAATGCTATATAAAAGAAATAACCCTTGACCGGAGAATCTGTTCGACTCCTACCGACCAAGGGTTATTTCTCTGAACTCTTAGTATCTAACATCATTGGTTAACCTCTCTTTCTTAGATTCGACGGAACCTTCTTGGGAAACGCTCATTTGAATTGCTTCCGTACCAACTCCTTTATTTTCTTTTTCCAGAATTTTATGTAATCGGAAGATTTGCGAAGGTCTGTCTGAGATTCCTTGTTTATTAGGAACCCGGGTGAACTAAATCATTGGTATCACCTCTTTGTACCTAAAGAATACCACGGGATCTGCTCGATTGCAATACTGCAAACCTTACGAATAAGTTCCCGTTTTTTGGTGCAGAACGCAGAAAAGACGTATTTCTCCTCACAGATGATTGCATTTGTAAGTTTACTGTGCTAAAATAAAATTGTTGGGCGGTCAAAAGACTGCCCCTTTTTTATGCCCGGACGGAACGCATCTGCGATCCGAAGGATCTCCTGTCTGCTGCCCAGCGGAAATTGCGTATTGACATACCGATGCAAGGCCGATAAACTGAGTTCATACGAGAAAACTGTTGAGGTTCAAACCACTATGAGAAAATATGAAGATATCACCTGCCTACAGGAAAACAGGCTGAAGCAGCGGGCCTACTACATTCCGGAGGGGGAGGCCTCTTACATCCCCCTAAACGGCACCTGGTCGTTTGATTTCTATGACCGGGACGATGATGAAGCTCCTGTGAAAACGGGTACCATCGATGTACCCTCCTGCTGGCAGTGCAGAGGCTACGAATCCCCTTACTACACCAACGCCGTATACCCCCACCCTGTGGATCCCCCATATGTACCTATGGACAATCCCATGGGTGTGTACCGCCGCTCATTTTCCGTCCGGGATCTAACAAAAAAGCACTATCTTGTGTTTGAAGGGGTCAGCTCCTGTCTGGAGGTGTATGTAAATGGCGCGTATGCAGGCTACTCTACCGGCAGTCACTTGCAGGCAGAGTTTGACATCTCCCAGCATATCAAAGAATATGACAACGAAATCACCGTAAAGGTTTATAAATGGTGCTTTGGCAGCTATTTGGAGGATCAGGATGCCTTCCGCTACAACGGCATCTTCCGGGATGTTTACCTGTTGGAGCGGCCCGAGGGACATATTGGGGATATTGACATCCGCACCCAGGGCAGCACCATACAAATCCGGTTTGAGGGACAGGCCGAAATCCGGCTGTACGATGAGGACAAGGCTCTGCTCTCCTGCTGTGAGGCAGAGGGAAGCGCCAGATTGGAGGTGCAAAACCCCGTACTCTGGAATGCGGAGCAGCCCTATCTGTATGAACTGGTATTTTCCAGCCGGGGCGAGGTCATCCGCCAGAGCGTGGGCTTTGTCACATATGGTGTAAACCCCCGTGGCGCTTTCACCGTAAACGGCGCAGAAGTGAAGCTCAAGGGTGTGAACCACCACGATACCCACCCGGAAAACGGCTATGTCTTAACCGATGAGGAGCTGCTGCGGGATCTGCGCCTTATGAAAAAGCTGAATATCAACTGCATCCGCACCTCTCACTATCCCCCCACCCCTAAATTTTTGGAGTACTGCAACCGTCTTGGATTTTATGTGATGCTGGAGACCGATCTTGAGACCCATGGCTTTGCCATGCGCTTTGCGGGCGGAACCGGCTATGACTTTTTAGGCAACAATCAAGACTGGATCGGAAACCAAGCCCAATGGCTGCCTGCTTTTCTTGACCGGATGCAGCGTGCATACCACCGTGATAAAAATCACCCCTGTATCTTCTCCTGGTCAACAGGCAACGAAAGCGGTCACTGCAATAACCACTATGAGATGCTCAAGTGGCTGCGCAAAACCGATACCCGGCGGCTGCTCCACTGCGAGGATGCCTCCAGAGCATCGGAGCATCCCAATCCCAAATTCCGGGAACCCTCCTACTATGACCGGGTGGACATCCACTCCCGCATGTACACCTCTCCCCAGGATCTGGAGGCCTACGCACAGGACGAGACAAAGATTCTCCCCTACTTTCTCTGCGAGTACAGCCACGCCATGGGCAACGGCCCCGGAGATGTTGCGGACTACTGGGAGATCATCTACAAATATCCCAAGCTGATGGGCGGCTGCATCTGGGAGTGGGCGGACCACGCCTACCTTGCAGACGGTGTTGCCAAATACGGCGGAGACTTTGGAGAGCTTACTTCCGACAGCAATTTCTGCTGCGACGGTCTGGTGACCTGCGACCGTCGGCTAAAGGCCGGATCTCTGAACACCAAATACGTCTACCAAAACGTCTCCTTCCGGCTTTGTGAAAATCAGGTGCAGGTTACGAACCTGTTTGACTTTACAAATCTCAAAGACTTCCGGCTGGAAGTGCAGGTAGTTACAGACGGAACTGCCGTCAGCACCCAAAGGCTGACACTGGATGTAGCCCCCAAAGGCTCCTGTGTTATCTCCTTCCCCATGCCGGAGTGCTGCCTAATGAGCGCACATGTGGTCTGTCGGCTGCAAAATAAGGACGGGGATGTGATTGCTCTCTGGGAAAAGCAGCTCCCTGTACAGGCGGCAGAGCCTCAGCTGGAGAAGGAGCCTGCTGCAATCACCCAGACACCACGGAGCTTTCTGATCTGCGGCAAAGACTTTTCCTATGAGATCGGAAAGCACACGGCCCTTCCGGTGCAAATGGAAAAAGGCGGCATAAATCAGCTGGCCGCCCCGGTGCAGATGTCTGTGTGGAGAGCTCCCACAGACAATGACCGCACCATAAAAAACATCTGGGGTCACCCCAATGTGTGGGAGGGTGAAAACTACGACCGGATCTTCAATCACGTATACAGCTGGGAGCAGGAGGGCAATACCCTAACCTTCCAGGGCAGTCTTGCCGGCGTGGGACGGACACCCTTTTTGCGGTACACCCTGCAATATCTCGCCTTTGCGGACGGACGGCTGCAGCTGAGCATCGATGCCCACGTCCGTGAAAACTGCACCTGGCTGCCACGATTCGGCTTTGATTTCAAGCTGAATAAACGCTGCTCCGACTTCCGGTACTATGGCAAGGGCCCTCTGGAAAACTACTGCGACATGAACGCCCATGTGACCACCCAGTGGTTCGAGAGCGATCTTGAGCGGGAGTATGTACCCTATGTGAATCCCCAGGAGCACGGCAACCACACAGGATGCAGGCGGTTAGAGATCCCCGGCGGTCTTTCCTTCTCCGGCCGGGAGTCCTTTGAACTACAGGTGAGCAAGTATACCTCTGATGCCCTGACCCTGGCCCGCCACACGGACGAGCTGGAGGAAAACGGGCTGATGAACGTCCGCATTGACTACCGGAATTCCGGCCTTGGCTCTAATTCCTGTGGGCCGGAGCTGGCCGAAAAATACAGGCTCTCGGAAAAGCAGTTTCACTTCACCTTCTCCATGCAGTAAGAACCCATCGTCATACATGATACAGATTAAGGAGCAAACACCATGGATAAACACCTTTCCAATCACATGCAGAAAACCATTCTCATTTACGGCCTCTCCGGCATGCAGTTTTTACAGCTGAATGCCATGGCAGAGCAGGTGGGCATCACCTGCAGGGCCGTATCCGACACCCAGGTAAGCTACACTGTCGCTGAGCTTCTGTCCGGCAAGGAGCTGCCCCCCAAGCCCGCCCGGAGACTCATGGGAAAATTTGCCCTTCTGGATGGTTTCCAGGGCCAGGAGCAGATCGGAACTCTGCTCATTAACCAGGTATCCAGCGGGGTCATCAAGGCCGTCCACACCAAGCACAACAGCAGCTGGCTTTTTTCCGATCTGTGCTCAGAAATCCACAAAGAGCACCAGACCATGGGAAAGAAATAACCCTTTCTGCATGAGCCTTGCAGCAAAAAACAAAACCACCGGCCTAGCCGGTGGTTTTCTAGTATACAAAAAAGCTCCTGTTTTAAAGCAGGAGCTTTTCGCTTTATACAGCATACCGATGCTGGATTTAATTCTCTTGAAAGGTGGCATCCACCTTCGCCACACAGTTTGCATAGATCCTGTGCAGTTCATCATCGGAGATCCTGATTCCAAGCGCTCTGAGAGAGATGCGATTGGTCTGGTTTTCATAATCGATGATAAAATCCAGCAGTTTGGAGTAAATATTCTCCGTTTTTTCCAGAAGGGCATCCTTCACCTCTGGCGATATGGCAATGTCCTCCAGAAGAATCTCCCGGCTCTCACCCAGGATTTTATCCAGGAGACTAAATGTTCCCATCAGAAAAGCGCTTTCACATTCACGTTCACTGGATTTGGAAGCTCTTTTCATAAGCGCTTCTGCATACAGCCCACGGAGAAACGCCTCACGGGCCAGCTCATCGGATCCGGTCTTGTTGTTATCCCTGGCAACAACCAGCAGCAGCCAGCGTCGCAGGTTGCTCACCCCCATCAGAATGATTGCATTCTCCACATTTTTTACAGGCTGACCTCTGTAATACTCAATGGTCTTCATTTTCTTCAGTATCTTATAGGTAAGCACAGTATCCGTCCGTATAATACCGCAGCATTTTTTGTAATCGACTACATCTTTATCCAGTTCTGACAGCAGCATAATAAAAGTTGCCGTGGAAATGTGAGGTGTCTTCTTTTTATATGTGACAGGACGGGAGAAAAAGTACCCCTGAAACAACCGATACCCAATGGACTTGGCCCATTCATACTCTTCGTTTGTCTCCACTTTTTCTGCAAGCAGAACCACAGCTTTGCGCAGCCGCTCTGCAATACGCTCCTGTGTCTGCCGGTCAGTCAGCATAAAATCCACTTTTACGATATCTACATAGGGCAGAACATCATCAAAATTGGAATCCCCCAGATAATCATCCAGTGCTATGGTATATCCATGTTCCTTCAGCTGCGACACTTTCCTAATCACTTCCGGAGTCATCTTCACATCCTCCAGCAGTTCCACAATAATATCCTTCGGATCTGCAAGCATGGGAAAATCCTCCAATATGAGATCCTCTGTAAAGTTCACAAACGCAGGCTTGGAATTCGTAAGTGTCTCCAGTCCAAAAAGCGTAATCGCATCCGACAAAACACGCTTTGTTGCACAGTTGCCGTCTTTAATATTGGCAGCGGTAGATTGCTCTGTCTCACGATACAATAGTTCGTAGCCACATACACGATACCGATTGTCAAAGATGGGCTGTCTTGCTAAAAACGTGTACATCTTCTCACCTCACATTATGGTAGCACATATTAACTGCAAAATGTTTCCACCTATAATATCATAAATCCTTGCATCCTCAAAGATTTCGGGACGAGCACTTTGTAAGGATATCATTTTTCAGCGGCGAACGCAATATAATTGTTCATTTTTATTTTAAAAACCTCGGGATTCTAACACTTTTCTCACAGAAGATTGCCTTGCAGCGCTTTGCAGCTCTTCCCATCCCTGGATACCGCAGGCAAATGCCCCCGGTCACATTCTCCTTCCATGGGCCGGAATACAAAAGGCCCCGCAGCGCTGTGCGCCGCAGGGCTTTTGAAAATGCAGGGATTTCAAGTTTTTTCTCAGTTTCCGCTTACCCCATCGGGAAGTGTGCCGAAACCTGCATATTTCCAGCTATTGAGGTTGTGGACATCCTCCCCCACAAACTGAAGCCAGCGATCCTCCTTGAATGTATCTCCGTTATTTAGGGTCACATCCCACTGGAGGGTATCCAGAATGTACAGGGGATCCCGTGTTTTGCTCTCGGAGGAGATGGGCTTGCCCGTAAAGGGGTTCACGGGCTTTTCAATCAGGCCGGTAGTTGCAATGGTGGGGACATCCGCATTGGTCATCAGCTGCTTGTCAGTCTTAAATTCCGTGCTGCCGAAGTCCTTGACCATCAGCAGCGCATTAAAGTATGTCAGATCCTCGGAGCCTCCGTCCGGATAGTTGATCCGGGGCAGTATCCCGACATTCCGGGCGTGATCGCTGACCAGAATGATTCTTGTATTATCATATACACCGTTTTCCCGGAGATAATCCAGCCATTGGCCGATCTGAAGGAACGCTGCCATGTTGCAGTGATAGTGTTTTGCATAATACAGATCATTGAGCTTAATTGTATGTCCCTTTCCATCCTTCCGCACAGGTATGGGTGCCTCAAATGGGGTGTTGTCCACAGAATCCGTATACTCGTAGTTGGGCAGCTGCAGCAAAACAGGCGTGTGCGATGTTTCATTGCACATCATCTGGAATGTGTTGGCAGGAGCCTCCGAAATTCCTGTAAGCTCCGGCAGTTTGTGCAGGACATTGTAAAAATTTTCAAATTTACCCAGCTTTCCGGTGGCCGTCAGACTGTCATGGCAGGTCTGCTGGGACATATTGGGAGTGGCGAGATAACTTCCGCCCTGATAGATATACCGATGCACGGCAACAGGACACACCTTCATGAGACTGTAAAAGAACATATTGTGCTGCACAGTTGCCACCCCATCGGAACTGTGCTCATTGTACCGTCCCATGGTGATATGGGTATCGATATCGGGATAGTCATTGTAAATGGACAGATCCGGGATCCAGTCATAGCCGGCGTAGGAAGGATCGCACACCGTTACATCGTATCCGTTCTCATCAAACAGAACTGGCATCACCTTCATGGCCTCATTGTGCTTATCCCGCAGTCTCAATTCGCTGCGCTTGTTCATCTCCACAGGGGTATACTCATAGCCCCCAAACACGCCGGACAGCCCCACATTGGTAAAGGGGCCAAAGGAGATGGTGTTGGGATAGTAGGTAAAACCTGCAAACTGCTCTTGCAGAGCAGGGATTTCATTGAGCATATAGGGAACATATGCCCCCACAGCCCGATCCAGCATGAGCACAACCACATTTTTCCCGGTTTTGCTCAGTTTAAACAACTCTTCATCTGGCTGTTCAAAGTTTTCCAGCTGTTCCATCTTGGCTGCGATGACCTTCTGGCTTCCGCTGATATTGACAGCAGACATGCCCAGCATGGCGATCATCAGTGTGGCTCCCACCATGGTAAAGATGCCGGGCTTCTTTTTAAAGACAAACCAGATCACAAGCATAACCGCCGCCAGCACCGCCAGGTTCAGCAGGATCACTCCCGTGGAATTGGTGAACATCACATCAAAGACCAGGTGATTGGACAGTGTGCCGTAGTTCTTTCCAAAGAACATATAGTCTACAATGGCCGCACCGCAGAAAAACCACATTCCCAGCTCCATTTTCCTTTTCCACTGGTTGCTGGCAAGCATGTAGAACAGATTCATCCATACAAGGAACACACCTGCTGCCAGTAAAAATGTATGGAGAACATAGGCTGTCGTGGGGTTCATGTCCGTGCCGATAATGATAAATTCCTCGGGCGCTGTACGGATCACCGCAGAGGGGATGAGAAGACCCATGAGAAGGGTCACAACTGCGGCACCGCAAACAAACCGGATGTGGTCTTTTCCGGTGATCGCAACCGGCTTTGGGGCTTTGGGGCCACGCTTTTGAACAAAATGCATGACAAGAGGCAGGTTGAGGCAAAGGGAGGCCGCCACTGCCAGCGCCGTTTTGAGCGGGGGCATAGGATAGTAAAATGCCAGGATAACGCCCACAACACTCAGAGGGGTTGTGACAAAAGACAGGCGCAGCAGCGGCTTTTTGGATTTCATAAGTATGTTTTTCACCAGACTGAACACATTGTTCAGCGTCCAGTACAAGACCAGCCCCGCAGGGGAATCATAAAGCAGAATGAGGAAAAGCGCCGCCATGCCGAAAAGCTGCACCTTGGTCTTCATGGGGGCATCTTTTGTATAGATCGCACTGGAAATCAGATTGATCGCCGTCATGAGGATCGGCAGCAGATTGATGGCAATTCCGCCAATGACAATCAGCCCGTCCGGGGCACCCAGGTTGCCGATGGGGCCGAAAACCGCATGATTGAGGGAGTCCAAGCCCGACAGGAAATTGTATGCTGCCATGAAAAACGGGATTTCCAGCAGCAGAGGGGTAAGACCCTTGATGGCATCGGTGGGTTTATAGTGATGCTGCCGATAGCAGGTCTGCAGGAGCATAAACCGTTCGTTGCCCCCGAATGTCTTTTTGATATGGTCAACATAGGGCCGCATTTTTTTCTCGGTTGCAATGGCCTCCTCCTGAATGGCATCGGTTCGCCGGTACAGGGGCAGAAGCAGTACATTCATAACAAGGCTCAGCACCACAATCGCCAGACCTGCATTGTCCTGTATCTTGAACGCTTCTACATAAATAACCTCAAACAGCATCTCAAGCGGGCCCAGCAGCAGGGTATGTAACATCTTAGCAAACGGCATCCTTGATCTCCTTTCCCTGGGTCAGTTCTTCTCTCTTTTCAATCAGATACTCCGCCGTCAGCTCAGCCGAGTGGCCGATGTGATTCCAGGCTTCCTCTCTGGCCTGCGCAATTGCCTGCCGGAAGCTCTCATCCTGTAGGCAGTGGTCAATGGTGCCTTTCAGATCCTGCATTCCCTCCTCTGTCAGCTGTGTGCCGATTTTCTTGAGGGTTTTAAAGGTCCAAAGCTCCTCATCGATCCAGTAAGCATCGTAGGGTGATTTGTCAAAGGTGGTATCCGCATAGATCACGGGCTTGCCAAACACCAGCGCAAAGTCAAACAGTACGCCGGAAAAGTCGGAAATCAGAATATCCGCCTGGTTTAAAACATCAAAATTATCATTGTCCCGGTTCCACTCCAAAGAGGGATACTTGGTCATCAGCCGGCCCATCAGCTCCTTTTCCGAGGTAAAGGACTGGGGGTGGGGCCGAACGATGATTTTGTACCCGGTGGCAATCAGCGCATCCAGGGCCTTGTCACCGTATCGATTCAGAATGCTGCTGGGGCCCCAGGAGGGAGCCAGCAGAACCGTGGTTTCGTGCTTGCATTCCGTCTTGGCGGCGGTCTCGACCCGCTTCAAAAGCGCGTCCATATAGGGCTGACCTACAACCAGCATCTCCTTTTTGCCGATGTCCCGCATGGCCTCCAGCTGGCGCAGCTGCTTTATCTGATAGTCGCCGGACAGAAGCACAGTATCGTAATAGTCAAGGCCGTAGAGCCTGTACAGGGTGGCATCGCTTGCCATGTGGAGAATGTGGACATAGTATCCCACATCCTTGGAGCGTTTCCACTGATAGACATCCAGGCTGGGGGTTGTGGACAGGAGAATATCGGCGCTGAGCATATTGAGCTTGGCAAAGCCCTTATTGCCCTCTCCGATAAACTGGCATTTCACATACTGAAATTCCTCTTTGAGGGCCGGATCGTCCGCAGATGCTGTCATAAACACCGCAGGCTGCTTCCGCCGCTCCAGTTCCCGGCATATGGGGCCGAAGGTGTTCCAGTACCGCTTGTCATCGGAATAAATGGCAATGGGGATCCTGCTTTGGTTATTCTTTTCCTGTTTGCCGCCGGAAAGGACAAACTGTAATTTCATAATAAGGCTTCGCGCGCCGTAAACCGCAACACCTAAAATACCCACAAGAACCGTAAAAAGCATACTGCCTGTTCCCGGGTCAATGTAAAACTGCATCTTTATCGTCTCTCCTGTTTATGTTTTTGGCTTTTACATTTTACACTGTTTTACATTATAGCACAAGACACATATATGGTTAGGCACAAATATCATTTTTCACGGATTCTGTAGGAATTGCGCAAATTTCGCCGTTTTATTCCCGGCAGACAGGCTAATTATGGTACATCCTCCAAATACCGTCCGGAATGCCCCACCGCCGGAGCTGGATTCCCCCTTAGCTGCGCCCCTTTCCCGGAGCATTTTCTGCCGTGCAGTTGTATTTCTCCGGCCAATGCGGTAGTATGGTGGTAATCTCTCCCGATCTGCACAAGCGGAGCGCTCAGAGGGACAAGGGAATGCCGGTCAGATGGCAGAAATTTCATCCGGGAGGTATGTCAGAAGTGAACCAGTTTCTATATTTTGTTTTATCCCAGTTACAGTCCAGCCTGCCCCTTGTGCTGATTGCCATGGCAGCAGCGGCTGTTGTCATCTCTGTCTGCTATGCCGCATTTCAGAAAAAGCATCACGGAACCCGGAAATTTCCCTGGGGGAAAGCCGTCCTCGCTTTGCCGCTGGCAGGCTATCTGGTGATTCTTGTTTACGCCACTGTTTTGAGAGGGTTTGCCACCTATGAGGGGGAGAAGAATCTGCATCTCTTCCGGGCATGGCGGGAGGCCTGGAACCAGTTTACCCTAAAGACCTGGGCCAATCTGCTGCTGAACATCGCCCTGTTTGTACCCTTGGGCCTATTGCCGCCTCTGCTGTGGAAAAAGGCCCGAAAATGGCATATCACCATTCCGGTAGGCGCAGCCATATCCCTTGGAATCGAGCTTGTACAGCTGTATACCGGAAAGGGTCTGTTCGATGTGGACGACCTGCTGTGCAACGCTCTGGGCGTGGCAATCGGTTTTCTGCTGGTGTCCACGGTGATGGCGCTGTTTCGCCAAAAGGGACAGCGGCTGAAGCCCGCCCTCATCTATGGACTTTGCACCCTTCTGCTCCTTGGCCCGGTGCTGGGCGTATTCCCGGTCTACGCCCTGCAAAAGTACGGCAACCTGCCCACCGCCCCCAGCTTTACCCAGAGGACAGCAGATGTCGGCTGGGTGCTGCAATGTCAGCTGCCCCAGACCCCGGAGCGGATTGCCACCTATCAGAGCCAGAAGCGAAGAAAGCAGGACTGCGATGCATTTGCAGATGCCTTTGCAAAGCACATGAACATACAGTTCGACGACATTATGTATTATGACGATGCAGCCTATTATCACGACCACGGAAGTGACGGCAAGTATCACTTCCTCCATGTAGATTACAACGGCACGGGGTACGATTTCTCCTGGGGCTACACCGACCGTGACAGCGTATCCCCCACATGGACGGCGGCCACCCGGCAGGAGCTGGTGGCCGCCCTGGCCCCCTATCCCTTCACCGTGCCTCCCTATGCGGAGTTTACGGTGAAGGAAGACGGATTCCATGAATTTAGGGTAAACCAGCATCTGGACGGCACCACGCTGACCGACGGCACCCTTTTGTGCCGCTACGCAGATGACAACACCGTGCGGGAGATCGTAAATCGTCTGGGTACCTACACCTACCGGGAGACGGTAAAGATTCTCTCCGCACAGCAGGCTTACCGGCAGCTTCAAGACGGAAAGTTCCAGGACGATACCTTTGAGCGTGTGGCCCCCCGCCAGGTGCAGGTGCTCTCCTGCACACTTTCCTACCAGGTGGACACCAAGGGATTTTACCAGCCCGTGTATGAATTTACCATCTGCTATGGGGATAACCCCTATCCCCATATGGTAACCATTCCGGCAATGAACTGACCATCAGCCATTTCCCCCCTGTGTTTTCAGGGGGGAGTTTTTTGCCACCGAGCCGCCCAAAGCAAATCGTATGAGCTGTATACCCCGGCGGACTTTTGGGGCATCCGGATCCCCTATTGTGTCATCTCTTCAATATGGTAGATGTAGTCCAAGCTGCGCAGCGCTTCGATGATTTCCTCGTGGGTCTTATACTTTTTCAGTTCCCGGCTGCTGATGGAAATGGCAATGGAATAAACGCTCAGGCCGGAATTGGCATATGCCTGATTTTTTTCAATATCATCAATATTCAGTCCCAGTCGTCGAATGGTACTGACGAAATTCTGCAAATAATGTGTGTCTTTTAATTCCAAGTGCACTTCAAAGTGATTGGAACGGTTCTTAAAATACCGCTCTGCCGTCGGAAACCAGGAAAGGCAGACAACGAGTGCGGTGAATGCGATGAGGGTAACGGTATAAAATCCGGCCCCTGCCGTAAGGCCGATGATCCCGCAGGTCCACAGGCCGGCAGCTGTTGTGAGACCTTTGATCTGACTGCGAGCGCTGAAGATAAGGCACCGCACACTGATGACCGCCACGCCAATGATTGCCGCTCCTGAGAGAATGAAAAAATCCCCTTGAAAGTAAGTTGCCAGATACACATCCAGCAGCATGGCAACGGTCGTTGCCAGCGAAACGCAAATAAAGGTTCTCATTCCCGCCGAGTGCCTCTTGCTGGATCGCTCACATCCGATAATTGCGGACAGGAAAAATGGCAGAACGATCCTAAACATAACACTGTAACCATTGAGCTGCTGGGACCACTGCCCCAGCATATTTCCGATTGGATCCATCTTTATGTACCTCCGTTATTCATTAGAAATCATCCTGCATTTCCGCCGCCTCCGTAAAGGCCCGTTCCTCTTCATTGACCGATTCCTCGGCCAGCTCCTGCTGAATCTTCTGAATCCGCTCAATCAGCAGCTCCACAGAGGTTTTCTGGGTTCCCTCCGGGAGGGTTTCCTCCACTTCAACAATGTTTTCCAGTTTATTGGAATAGGATTTTGAAAAATACAGAGCCATTTTGGCACATGCCGGCCCGATCAGCTCATAGAGCACGCTGGAGGCCACAACCACAGTCTCCAACGCATTTCCCATCTCTCCGCCCAGGGTTCTGGCCCCCAGCGCCGCAAGGCCGATGGCAATTCCCGCCTGGGGGATCAGTGCCAGGCCAAAGAAATTCCGGGTGTCCTTCGGTTTCTTCGTGCAAAGGCAGCCCAAAAATGCGCCGATGTATTTTCCCAGAATCCGCACGATGAAATACAAAATACCGATCATCAGAAGGGGCGTTCCACCGATCATTCCGGAGGGCTTCAGCAGAGTATTGAGGTCAAAGGAGATTCCGGAACGCACAAAAAACAGCAGCAGGATGGGGGGACTGAAATAATTCAGCTGCTTAAAGAGTTTATCGTCATCGGTCAGATTGATGTACACCGTCCCCATGGACATACAGCCCAGAAGGGGGGATACGCCGGTTGCGGCGCAGATGCCGCAAAAGGCAAATAGCAGCGCCAGCAGGATAATGAGCCGATTGTCCGTGGAGCGTTTTTCCTGGATCAGCAGCTTCATAAGAAGGCCGAATATGCCGCCCAGTACAAGTACGCCCATATTTTTCACAACGGGGATTAGGATGCTGGAAACATGGATATGCTCCCCGGAGACAGAGGCCACGGCCACAGAGATGGCAACGCTGTAAGCCAGCAGCGCCACGATATCGTCATAGGCCACCACCTGCAAAAGGGTATCCACAAAATCCCCCTTTGCTTTTGTCTGGCGAATGGTCATCATAGTGGAGGCAGGTGCCGTGGCTGAGGCCAGCGCCGCCAGCACAATGGAAAACGCCAGCTGGAGACGCAGGATAAAATACGTCAGAATAAACACGAAAACCGATGCCAGAAGAGCCTCTGAAAGCGTAATGATGATCACCTTGCCTGTGTTGTGCTTCAGCTTCGAGAGCCGGAAGAACTCTCCCGTACTAAATGCAATAAATGCAAGTGCGATATCCGCCAAAAACCCGGTTTTTTCAACCATATCATAGGGTATGCAGTCCAAAAAGAAGGGGCCGATCAGAATCCCCACCACGATATAAGCTGTCACATTGGGAAGCCTCAGTTTTTTGGTGACACGGGTCATCAGAAATCCGCTCATCAGCATAATTGCGATGGAAATAATCACAACCGCAATGGGCGATTGGCGCTCCAATTGTGCGTATAATGGGTTAAACACGTTCATTGCCCCCCCTGTTTGAATTTTCCGATCTTATATGATATGATATCTTACTGACACATAGTCAGAAAATCAAATTATAGTTTTTTGTAAATCCATTCAAA
>RCNH01000184.1_pt1 | contig 29694 bp, 26 predicted proteins | sample 2041161 | NCBI WGS metagenome assembly RCNH01 (sample SAMN09708215, study PRJNA481090) | Feces metagenome, whole genome shotgun sequencing project. | biome: feces | host: Leptonychotes weddellii | place: Antarctica: Sion Island | collected 2010-03-01 | reverse complement strand
AGACATCATATCACAAGTCAAAAAGAATATCACATACTTATTTTAAATAAACTCAAAACACATGAGTAATAAAGAAAAAATTGTTGCACCTCTAAATAACTGCTATTTCTAGATTACAAAATATAATTTTCTTGTATAAAGAAAAAATGCCACTTCAAGATTTTTCAATCTCAAAGCGACATTCTTCATTACAAGAATACAACAGAAAGTAAATTATCTACCAAACTGCATATCGTTATTACCAGATTTTGTTTCCCACATTTCCAGCATATTGATTGGGTCATTGTAATCTGCTAACCAACCTTCACGAGCGAAGTCAAATTTACCTGCTTTTCTTTCTTCAAGGAATGTAGACCATTCACGTGTTTCTACTGTCATATTAATACCGATTTCTGCGAAATCCTGCTGCATAGCTTCACCAATCTTAACATTACCTTCAGAGTCATTTGTCAGGTATGTAATATTGATTGGTGTTTCCGGAGATAACATACCAGCATCATCAAATTTGTATCCAACACTTTCTAATAATTTTCTAGCTTCTTCTACGTTAGCTTCTGTTTTTTCTGGATTATAGTATCCAACATTTTCTGTATCCGGATATGTATAAGCGTCATCATTTACTTTGAATTCGCCGCCCTGTCCATCTAACATACCTTCTGGGATAAATGTATTTGCTATTGTCTGATCAGCCTGAGCAATTGTATCTACAATATACTGACGGTCAATCAGTAAGGAGAATGCATGACGCATATCTGCTGCCTGCTGAGCTGTTTTTCCTGCAAATAATTCACTCTTAACATTAAATCCTGAATAATATGTTCCTAAAGTTTTAATTTTGTGGAATTCAGGTGTATTTCTAACATTGTTCATTTCATCTGTTGGAATTGTATCACTAAACTGTAAAGAACCATCTTTAAATGCATTAAATACAGCTGTATCATCTGCACTTAACATAAAGTTAATTTTTGTTAAAGAAACCTTATCTGCTGCATAGTAATTTGGGTTTGCTTCATAAGTCATGGATTCATTGTGTTTCCACTCTGTTAATTTAAATGGACCAGATGTTACAAATCCAGATTCCAGACACCATGCACCTGGGTTATCAGCTGCACCTTCAGCAGATTCTACGTTCTGCTGTGGAACCGGATAGAATGCCGGGAACGCACATAAATCAAGGAAGTATGCACAAGGTGCTACAAGTTTTACTGTGAATGTTTTTCCATCTTCAGAAGCTGCAATATCAAGTGTACCATCATCTTTCTTAGCAATTCCATCAGCTAAATATGAGTAATCTGCACCTGTACTAGAATCTACAAGTCTATTCCAGCTATATGCAACGTCTGTTGCGTCAAGAACTTCTCCATCAGACCATTTTAAACCATCTTTCATTGTGAAAGTATAAGTAAGACCATCTTCGCTCATTTCATAACTTTCAGCTAAGTCAGGAACTACAGCTCCTGTTTCATCATATTTGTATAATCCGGCAAATGAAAGAAGTGCCAGACATGCACCGTCAACAGTAGAATTTAATGCCGGGTCAAGCTTATTTGGTTCAGATGCTACCTGTAAAGATAATGTATTTCCAGGAGCTGTTGCAAATCCAAAATATTTAAATCCGAAAAGATTAGAATAAATACCTTCTACATCTGTGCTCTGCATGTAAACATCGTTGTAGTAGTATAATGGAATAACTGCCCATGTATCCATAAGCATATCCTCAGCTTCATGCATCATTGCCTCACGTTTTACAAGATCTGTTTCTTGCTTGATGTTAGCAATCAATTCATCATAAGCTCCCCATTCAGGTGCTGCAGATCCTTCTTCTGCTGTTTCTTTTCCTTCTTCTGTGCTTGCTTCTGGTTTGTCACTGGATCCGCCACATCCTGCCAATGAACCGGCAACCATTGCAGAAGCAAGAAGCATTGCTAAAACACGTTTTTTCATTTTTGCCTCCTTCTACTTATTTCCTAAGTATACATTTATTATACAAAACCCCTTAAGGAATGTTGTATCATTATTTGTTCCAGCATGCGACCTGATGTCCGTTACCTCTGTCAGTTAATGTCGGACATTCCTTTGCACACTGTTCTGTTGCGTATTTACAACGTGTACGGAACGCACAGCCTGTAGGCATATTCAGAGGACTTGGTACGTCACCTTCCAGAATAATACGCTGTCTTTCCTTTGCCATTTTCGGATCCGGATAAGGTACTGCACTCAACAATGACTGTGTATATGGATGAATTGGACTTGCATTTAATTCATCTGCATCTGCAATTTCAACCACACGTCCCATGTACATAACTGCAATTCTATCTGAAATATGATGTACAACCAATAAGTCATGTGCAATAAACAAATAGGCAATTCCAAGTTTATCCTGAAGTTCTTCAAACATATTGATAACCTGCGCCTGAATAGAAACGTCAAGAGCACTTACTGCCTCATCACATATAATAAACTTGGGATTTGTAGCCAATGCCCTGGCAATTCCGATACGCTGACGCTGACCGCCTGAAAATTCATGTGCATATCGTGTTGCATGCTCTGCATTCAATCCTACTAATTCCATAAGATGTAAAATCTTATCACGTCTTTCTCCCTTAGAAGTATATAATTTATGTACATCCAAAGGTTCACCGATAATATCTTCCACTGTCATACGTGGGTTCAAGGAAGAATATGGATCCTGGAAAACCATCTGCATATCCTTTCTCATAGAGTGAATACTCTTTTCATCTACACGCTGACCATTGTAAAAAATATCACCGCTGGTTGGTTTATATAAATGTAACAGAGAACGTCCTACTGTTGTTTTACCACAACCGGACTCTCCTACCAATCCCAAAGTTTCTCCTGGTTTAATTGCAAAAGATACGCCATCTACTGCTTTCAGAGGAATTGTTTTTCCAACCCCTGCTTTGATTGGAAAATACTGTTTCAGATTATTTACTTCTACCAGATAATCTTTATTTGGTACGAAATTATCACTCATTACTTCCGGCTCCTTTCTGGTTCTCCATAAGTTCTTTTACACTGAGCCAGCAAGATGCAAAGTGTCCGTCTGGCATCTGTACTTCCGGTGCCTGTTCCTCAAGACAGATTTTCATTGCATTTTCACATCTTGGACAGAAAGCACAGCCTTTTGGCATATTTAATAAGTTAATCGGTGTTCCCGGAACCGGAATCAGCTTTTCTCCAATACGATCAATATTCGGAATGGAACGAAGCAGTCCTTTGGTATATTCATGTGCCGGTCTGTAGAAGATATCTTCTGCTGTACCACGCTCACAAACTCTACCGCCGTACATAACAATAATTTCATCACACATGTCTGCGATAACACCTAAGTCATGAGTAACCATGATAATTGCCATGCCCAATTTTTTCTGAAGACTCTGCATCAGCTCCAAAATCTGAGCCTGAATAGTAACGTCAAGAGCTGTTGTCGGTTCATCGGCAATCAGAATATCCGGTTCACATGCCAGCGCCATAGCAATCATAACCCTCTGGCGCATACCACCGGACAATTCGTATGGATACTGTTTGATACGTTTTTCCGGTTCATTTACACCTACTAAAGTCAGCATTTCCACTGCACGTGCTTCTGCCACTTTTCCTTTACGCTCTGTATGCAGCTCAATAGCCTCTTTTAACTGATTTCCAATTGTGAAAACCGGATTTAAGCTGGTCATAGGATCCTGAAAAATAATGGAACAACATTTTCCACGGAACGCTCTCATCTGCTTTTCTGAATATTTTGTAATATCTTCACCTTTAAATAAAACTTCACCCTGTTTAATGCTTCCGTTTTTTTCCAGAATTTGCATAATAGAATATGCAGTAACACTCTTTCCGGAACCGGACTCACCTACAATACCCAGGATTTTTCCTTTATCCAGATTAAAGGAAACGCCGTTTACGGCCATTACTTCACCTTTTTCCGTCGTAAAGGAAGTACAAAGATTTTTTACTGAAAGAATTGTTTCGCTCATTTTTCTATTACCTCCTTAATTTTGGATCGAACGCATCACGCAGACCATCACCAAGCAGGTTAAAGGAAAGTGTGATAAGACCAATCATCAGTGCCGGGAAAATCAGTTTGTATGGATACGCTGAAATACCTGCACGAGCCGCATTTGCCAGAGAACCAAGAGAAGGCATTGGTGCCTGAACACCCAGACCTACGAAACTTAAAAAACTCTCTGTAAAAATAGCGGAAGGAATTTGTAATGCTGCGGAAATAATGATAACACTGATACAGTTTGGAAGAATATGTCTGCGGATAATTCTTCCTGATTTGGCACCGCTTACCTTTGCAGCAAGCACGTATTCATTCTGTTTAATTGTAAGAATTTGTCCTCTTACCATACGAGCCATACTGGTCCAGTATAAAAGGCCGAATACGATAAACAATGAAATCATATTGGTACCCAGCTTACTCAGCGCCGGGATTGCATCCAAATTCAAAGTTTCACGAAGCACCACGGATAACAGGATAATCATCAGCATATCCGGTAAAGAATAAATAATATCCACTATTCGCATCATTACCAGATCCACCTTGCCTCCAAAATATCCGGAAACACTTCCGTAGATTACACCAATCAATACAACGATACAACTTGCAAATACACCTACTAACAGGGAAATTCTTGTTCCGTATACAACACGTACAAAATAATCTCTACCCATTTCATCAGTACCCATAATATGAGGAAATACCTCACCGCCATCTTCCATATATTCCTTTTCTAACTCAGAATACTCAAATGGTGCCATATTTGCTGCTGATTTATCACGTTTACCGTTTACGGTAATAATCTGTGAATATTTATACGGTACAATGTAAGGTGTAATAGCGATTGTAAGAATAATCAATACTAATACAATAATACTTCCTACTGCCAATGGGTTTTTCATCAGCTTACGCATACCATCTTTAAAGAATGTGGAGGATTCGCTCATAACCTCCTGCTGTCTTTTTTCTTCGTCTGTTGCCTTTTCAAATTTACTCAAGTCTACCTGAAAGCTAAAAGGAGATTTTTTAGGCATCTTATCCAAATCTTTATTTGTATTTTCCATGTCTTATCTCTCCTCCTAATCTAACTTAATTCTTGGATCAATGAGTTTATATACAATATCTGTAATTAAGTTCATTGTAACCATTAATACTGCAAGGAAAATAGTCACACCCATAATAAGCGGGTAATCTCTGTTGATAATACTGTCAACAAATTTTGCGCCAAGTCCGCCGATTGTAAAAATCTTTTCTACAACCAAACTACCTGTAAGAATTGCTGCTGTCATCGGACCTACGTATGTAACAACCGGAATAAAAGCATTTCTTAATGTATGTTTGAAAATCACTTTCCACTGTACAACACCTTTTGCTCTGGCTGTACGCACATAATCCTGTCCCATTGCATCCAGCATACTTGTCTTTGTAAGACGTGTAATATAAGCCATAGGGTAAGCTGCCAATGCAATTACCGGAAGGATATAGTTCTGCTCATCAGGACTCCATACAGGAACCCATTTCAGCTTGATGGAAAATACCAAAAGCAAGAGGGAACCCAGTACAAAGCTTGGAAGCGATGTAAATAACGTCGAGAAGAAAATAATCAATCTGTCAGGAAGTCTGTTTCTGGTAAGGGCAGCAATACTTCCTAAAACTACTCCGAAGATAATTGCTGTTACTACCGCCATAAGTCCCAACTTTGCTGAAATCTTAAAAGATGTGAAGATTGTTTCTCCGATATCACGTCCTGTTTTTGTAGAGATACCAAAATCACCGTGGAAAACATTTCCCATATAAATCACAAACTGTTCCGGAACCGGTTTGTCAAGGTTATATCTCTTTTCTAATGCCGCTTTTACTTCTGGTGTCGTTGCTTTTTCACCATCAAACGGTCCACCCGGAATTGCATTCATTGCAAAAAATGTGATTACGCATACAATAAAGATTGTTGCGATTGCAAGTAAAATTCGTTTAACAACATATTTTGCCATTACAACTTACTCCTTTTCCTTTATCTTTCTTCTTGTAATTTCAGGTGCACTCATACATTTGTCTTTACAAGAAAGACATTTAGCGTAAAATAATAATCTAATGTCTGTACATTAGATTTCATTCACTCCAGTACTTTAATCAACTGAATTTACGTATATTAAGTATTATATAATCTTCGCTTGAATTCGTCAATCTTTTTTCTCACAAATTTTGCATGAAATTCACATTTGTTTATTTTTTGTTTATTTTTTATAAAATTTGTTTAACTCCAAAAACTTTTCTATTGCTTTTAAACAGAAAAAGTGCTCACAAAAAGCACTTTTTCTCTTACGTTTCTTCTAACAGCCTTTTAAATTCTCCACAATTTGAGCAAGTACACCATTTTTAAACGGTGTTTCCAATCCTGCTTCTTCTAAAAGTTCTGTATGAAACTTTGATGCTGACATCTTACACAATTTCAAATAGCTCTGCCAAGCAGACTCTTTGTCCTTATCCATCCAAATTTTATATTCAAAAGCACAAAGTTGTGCAATGACATAATCAATATAGTACAGAGGAAAACTGTAAATATGATGCTGTTTCTGCCAAAAGCATCCATTTTCAAAGAATTCCAGCCCATCATAAAACAGATGTGGTTTATAAACTTTTTCCAAATCCTTCCATGCCTGCTTTCTCTCCTGTGGTGTTAATTCCGGATTATCATATACTATATGCTGGAATTCGTCTACCATGCATCCATAAGGAATAAAAATCACGGCATCTTCCAAATGCATATCTGTATATTCCTGTGCAGTCTCTTTTCCAAAAAACAGAGAATACCAAGGTTCGGTAAAGAATTCCATGGACATAGAATGAATTTCTGCTGTTTCCATGCCGATATCCGCATGCTCACGAATAAGATCTGCTGCTGCCAGATATCCCTGAAAAGCATGACCGCACTCATGTGTCATAACCTCTACATCGCCGCTGGTTCCATTAAAATTGGCAAAAATAAACGGTGCTTTATAATCCGGAATATATGTCATGTATCCGCCTACTGCTTTTGTTTTTCTTCCAAACACATCCAGCAGCTCATTGTCCATCATAAAATCAAAGAATTCCTTTGTCTCCGGAGAAAGCTCCTCATACATCTGCTGCCCGGCCTGCAAAATTTCTTCCGGTGTTCCTTCCGGCTGAGGATTTCCTTTCTGACTGTATACTACTTCGTCTGTATAAGAAAGCTTAGATAGCCCCAGACGTTCTTTTCGTTTCTCAAAAATACTTTCTGCAAAAGGAACCCACACTTCTTTTACCTGACGTCTTAAATTCTCAATTTCTTCCCGTCCGTAGCAATTTCTCTGCATACGCAGATAACCCAGAGGTGTATAAGTTTCAAATCCCAGCTTTTTCGCCTGTAAAGTACGATTCTTTACCAGCTTGTCATAAAGCTCATCTAATTTATCCTGAATACTTAAAAAGAATTCATTCTGTTTTTCCTGTGCTTTCCGTCTTATTTTTGCATCTTTATTTTTCAGATAAGGTGTCAGAAGGGAAAGATTTAAAGTTTCTTCACCCCAGGAAATCTTGGCACTTGCCAGAAGCTTCTCATATTCGGTTACCAGTGTATTTTCTTCCTGCATAAGAGGAATAATTTCTTCCGACACAGACTTCATGGCAATCTCCATGTTTTTAAAAGCGACCTGTCCGATTTTTTCCTCTAATACATTTCTATATGGAGAATAGAATAATATTTTCTGATATTCCACACACATATTTGAGTATTCCGGAATTTGCTCATCATAATAATTCTGTTCTTTTTCATAAAACTCATCGGTGGTGTCAATAGTGTGGCGAATAGAGCAAAGTGTCACCTGTGTCTGGATTTTATCGTTCAACTGATAAAAGGTCTTATGGATTTCAAACTGCTCTTCCCCATCTTTTGCAGCTTTTGACTTCTCCATAATTTCCGAAAGCTGTAGTTTTGCCTTTGCAAAATCAATTCTTTCATAAGGCATGTCTTTAAATTTCATCCTGTTTTCCTCCCGCTTAATATAGATTTTTTACTTTAAATTCTCTTTCTGTTTCGCGTCTCTGGTCTTTCTTGGCAATATCCTGACGTTTATCATATAATTTCTTTCCTTTTGCCACTCCCATTTCTACCTTTACCAGACTGCCTTTAAAATACACTTTTAAAGGCACTAACGTGTAACCTTTCTCTCTAATCTTTCCCTCAATTTTTCGTATCTCGTAAGAATGAAGCAAAAGCTTTCTTACTCGCAAAGGATCTTTATTGAAAATATTCCCTTTTTCATAAGGACTGATGTGCATACCATAAATAAAGACCTCGCCCTTATCAATCTGAATAAAAGACTCCTTAATGCTACATTTGCCCATGCGAAGGGATTTTACCTCTGTACCGGCTAAAGCAATTCCGGCTTCGTAGGTATCTTCAATAAAGTAATCATGATAGGCTTTTTTATTATTTGCAATCAGGCGATTTTCTGATTTTTTTGCCATATCCTACCCCATCCTTTCTATTTTGAAATCCACTGTCTTTGTATTCTCATCTGCATTTTCCACCCAGACTTTCACCTTCTGTCCCATAGTATATGTTCTACCTGTCATATCTCCCACAAGACAATATCTATCTTTATCAAAGCTATAGTAATCATCTGTCAGAGTATTTACATGTACCAGACCTTCTACAGTATTATCCAGTTCCACATAAAGTCCCCATTCTGTTACGCCAGAAACAGTTCCTTCAAAGGCTTCACCAATATGCTGCTTCATGTATTCTGCCTTCTTCATCTTAATGGTTTCCCGCTCTACTTCTTCCGCCCTTCTCTCCATGGCGCTGGACTGTCTGGCTACTTCTTCCAAAATTCCTTTGTAATGCTGGACTTTCGCCTCTGTCATTTTACCGCGAATGGTTTCTTTGATTATTCTGTGTATCTGTAAATCCGGATAACGACGAATAGGAGATGTAAAATGGCAATAATATTTTGCAGCCAGACCAAAATGCTCGCTATTCTCCACAGTATATTTCGCCTGTTTCATGGAGCGCAAAATCAGTCTTGCAAAGAAAGGCTCACATTCCATTCCTTCCAGCTCTTTTAGGATTTTCTGTACTTCCTTAGGAGAAATCTGTTCCTTTCCTTTCTTTACCTTTATACCTGCCTGATGCACCATTTCCAGAACATTCTCCATCTTCTCCATATCAGGACTTTCATGGGTTCTATATACAAAAGGCAGCCCCAACATACAATATTCCTCTGCCACAGTTTCATTAGCTGCCAACATAAAATCTTCAATCAGACAAGTGGCAATATTCTGCTCGTATGGATAAATATCAATAACTTTACCACGTTCATCCAGAACCAGTTTGCTTTCCGGGAAATCAAAATCAATAGCTCCTCTTTTCTTTCTTCTGTTTCTGAGAAGCTCTGACAGCTCCCTCATCTGAAAGAACATAGGTAAAAGTTCTTCATAGCGCTTTGCAAGTTCCTCATCCTCCTGTAAAAGAATTTTCTTTACATCTGTATAGCTCATTCTTTCTTTTACATGAATAACACTTTCCACAATGCGATGAGAAACTACTCTGCCCTTTTTATCAATATCCATCAGACAGCTAAGTGCCAATCTATCCTCTCCTGCATTTAAAGAACAAATTCCGTTGGAAAGCTTTTTCGGCAGCATGGGAATAACCCTGTCCGCCAGATACACGCTAGTACCTCTTTTTAAAGCTTCTTTATCTAAAGCACTGTTGTACTGAACATAATTGCTCACATCCGCAATGTGTACGCCCAAATGATAAAGTTCTTCATCTTTTGTAAGGGATACGGCATCATCTAAATCCTTTGCATCTTCCCCGTCTATGGTTACCATGACAACATCTCTTAAATCTTCTCTGCCATAAAAGTCCCCTTCATTTAAAGTTTCTTTTATACGCTCTGCCTGCTTTGCCACCTTTTCCGGAAATTCCATAGGCAGTTCATAGCTTTTTGCTACACACAAAACATCTACACCGCATTCTCCCGGTTTTCCCAGAATTTCGATAATTTTTCCTTCTGGGGATCGTCTTTTATTTCCGTGATCCTTGATTTCTGCAAGAACTTTATCTCCGTCTTCAGCTGTCAATGCTTTCCCTGCGGGAATAAACACGTCTTTTAAGAAACGTTGGTTATCAGTAACTACAAAACCAAATCCGTCACACTGCTGATAAGTTCCCACAACTTCTCTCGTGCCTCTTTCCAGTACTTTGACAACTTCCCCTTCACACCTCTTGCCATCTTTGCCGTCTTTTTTCACTACAATCTGTACGGTATCTCCGTGAAGTGCTGTACCAATACTTTCTTCTGGAATAAAAATGTCTTCTTCTGCCTCCGGAATTTCCAGAAAACCAAATCCTCTGGGATGGCTGATAAATGTTCCTGTATAATACCGCCCTTTTTTTCTCTCTGTTTTTGTTATTTTTTTTTCTGTTTCTTTTTCTTTTTTTACAGCACTGCTTCTGACCGCTTCATATCTGCCTCTTTTGTTAATGCTGATTTTTCCTTCTTCCAGAAGCATATCTAAAATTTTATGAAGTTCCTCCCTCTTTCCCGCAGGAATTTGAAGGAGCATAGCCAGCTCTTTTGCCCTCATTGGCTGATATTCTTTACAGCACATGATTTCATATACAATTTTTTTTCTTTTTTTAATTTGTTGATTTTTCTTCAATGTTTTTATCCTCAAAAAAGATGACACCCTTGCAATGCAAGAGTGCCATGATTAAAATTTCAAATTCAATACAAAAGCTAACACAAAGAACAATACACCAAGAATTTTTGTCACTTTTACTAAAGTGCCTTCCATGGATCGTCCTTTATTTTTCCCCCAATAAGTCTCAGACATACCGGAAAGGCTTCCCAATCCCTGAGATTTTCCTTCCTGCATCAGAATGATTACAGATAATGCAATACAATCTATAATGAAAAGCACAGTTAAAGCAATTCTTAAATATTCCATCGTTACACCTCCTAATTGCTAAGCACTACAAGTGTAACACAGGAACTTTGCAATTTCAACTATTATTTTTCATAAATGGATTTCTGTACCAGGCTTCTTCACCTAGATCATCTTCAATTTCCAGAAGTCGGTTATACTTTGCTGTTCTCTCGGCTCTGCACGGTGCTCCTGTTTTTATCTGACCCGTTCCCATTGCCACTGCCAAATCGGCGATAAACGTATCTTCACTTTCTCCCGATCTATGAGAGATAATAGCGCGATAACCTGCTTTGTGAGCCATGTCCACTGCCTCCATAGCTTCTGATAAACTTCCGATTTGGTTTACTTTAATAAGAATAGCATTTCCTGCACCCATTTTAATTCCTTTCTGAAGACGCTTCGTATTAGTGACAAACAAGTCATCTCCTACCAACTGCACTTTATTGCCCAAACGCTGTGTCATTTTTACCCAGCCTTCCCAGTCTTCTTCGCAAAGTCCATCTTCAATAGATACAATAGGAAACTTTTCTAAGAGTTGTTCATAATAATCAATCATTTCTTCTGCTCCTTTTACAACTCTTTCATCCCGCATAAAACTCTGTCCCGGAAAATAATACATTCCGTCTTCATAAAGCTCGCTTGCCGCTACATCCAGTGCAAAGGAAATTTCTTTTCCTGGTACAAATCCTGCTTCTTTGACTGCCCTTACCATATACTCCAATGCTTCTTCTGCTCCTTTTAAATCTGGTGCAAAACCACCTTCATCGCCTACGGCAACAGACAGTCCCTCTGATTTTAGAATTTCCTTTAACTTGTGGTAGACCTCTGCACACATACGAAGTCCTTCTTTAAAGCAGCATGCGCCCACCGGCATAATCATGAATTCCTGAAAATCCACCGTATTATCTGCGTGTTTTCCTCCGTTTAAAATATTCATCATAGGAACAGGCATACCATGTGCCTGACAGCCTCCTAAATATTGATACAAGGGAATTCTGAGAGCTTTTGCCGCTGCAGATGCCGCTGCTAAAGACACACTTAAAATAGCATTTGCCCCCATTTTCTCTTTATTTTCCGTTCCGTCCTCTTGTTTAAGCAAAGCATCAATATGCCTCTGGTTTAAAACATTTTCTCCCAAAATATTTTCTGCCAATTTATCATTTACGTTCTCTACTGCTTCTAAAACACCCATCCCACAGTAGCGCTTATCCTTATCTCGCAGCTCTAAAGCCTCATATTTTCCTGTGGAGGCGCCTGATGGAACAATGGCTTTTCCTGTATATCCGTCTTTTCCCACAACCCCTTCTCCTACCGTCACTTCTGTCTCCACTGTAGGATTACCTCTGGAATCTAGCACTTCTCTGGCGTAAACCTTTCTAATCGGTAAATAACGATTCATGGTACAACCTCCTGTTTTTTCATTTCCAATGCTAGTATTCTCATTCACTGCTTTTTTCATTCAATTATTCAAAAAAAGAGACCGCTTTTTCAGCAGTCTCTTTTGAAAACTTTTTATTTTTTAATTAACAGAGATTTTCCTGTCATTTCTTTTGGCTGTTCCATGCCCATCAGCTCAATGAGAGTTGGTGCAATATCTGCAAGGCATCCGTCTTCTCTTAAATCATAGGAAGGATCTGCATTTACCAGAATGAATGGAACTGGATTTGTAGTATGCGCTGTAAATGGAGCACCTGTTTCATAATCTACTAACTGCTCTGCATTTCCATGGTCTGCACAGATAAACATCTGTCCGTCAACTTCTTTAATCGCCTCTACAGTCTTTCCTACACATTCATCTACTGCTTCAATGGCTTTGATTGCCGCAGCTTCCACACCTGTATGTCCAACCATATCTGGATTTGCAAAGTTGATAATAATCACATCATACTTATCAGATTTGATTGCATCTATCAATTTATCGCATACTTCGTAAGCGCTCATCTCAGGTTTTAAATCATAAGTAGCAACCTTTGGAGATTTAACCAGAATTCTGTCTTCTCCTTCGTTTGGTTCTTCTACACCGCCATTGAAGAAGAAAGTAACATGAGCATATTTTTCTGTTTCCGCAATACGTGCCTGTTTTTTGCCATTAACAGCCAAAAATTCACCAAATGTATTTGTAATTGCTACCTTATGGAAAGCAACTTCTTTATTTGGAATAGTTGGATCATACTCTGTAAAACATACGAAAGTTACATCCAGTCTTTTTTCTCTTGTAAATCCTGTAAATTCATCATCACAGAAGGCTCTTGTAAGCTCTCTTGCTCTGTCTGGACGGAAGTTAAAGAAGATTACAGAGTCTTTATCCTGAATAGTTCCTACCGGTTTGCCATCTTTTACAATAACAGTAGGCATTACGAATTCATCTGTCTTCTCAGCTTTATAAGACTCTTCTACTGCTGCTACCGGGCATTCTGCCTTTACACCTTCACCTTTTGTCATTGCATTAAATGCCAGTTCTACACGCTCCCAACGATTATCTCTATCCATTGCATAGTAACGTCCCATAACAGAAGCAACCTGACCTATGCCCAACTCTTTCATCTTATCACAAAGCTGTTCGATATATCCTTTTCCTCCTGTAGGTGGTGTATCTCTGCCATCTAAGAAGCAATGTACAAATACTTTGGAAAGTCCTTCTTTTTTTGCCAGCTCCAAAAGACCAAATACATGAGTTAAGTGGCTGTGTACACCGCCATCAGATAATAACCCGAATAAATGCAATGCAGAATTATTTTCTTTTGCATTTTTTACTGCTTTTAATAAAGCTTCATTTTTGAAGAAATCCCCATCTTTGATTTCTTTTGTAATTCTTGTAAGCTCCTGATAAACAATACGTCCGGCACCCATATTTAAGTGACCTACTTCAGAATTTCCCATCTGTCCGTCCGGAAGTCCTACTGCCATACCACTGGCATTTCCTTTTACAAAAGGATACTGCTCCTTTAACATATCCATTACCGGAGTTTTTCCTTCACATACTGCATTTGCCTCACATTTGTCGTTTAATCCATATCCATCAAGGATCATTAATACGGTTGGTTTTTTGCTCATAACATTTCTCCTTTCTTATCTATATAATAGAAATACCGATTTCTCATTTCATGTTATTACCAAAGGTATTCTATCACGAAATAAGAAATCGGTAAATGCTTTTTTCTATAATTTTCTAAGACAATACTTTAGACAAAAATTCTTTTGCCCTTGGTGTTTTTGGATTTTCAAAAAATTCCTTCGGTGTACTATCCTCCAAAATTCTTCCCTCATCCATAAATAAAATTCGGTTGGCAACTTCTTTCGCAAAGCCCATTTCATGGGTAACAATAATCATTGTCATGCCTTCTTTTGCCAAAGCCTTCATTAAATCCAATACTTCCCCTACCATTTCAGGATCCAGCGCACTGGTAGGCTCATCAAAAAGAATAACATCCGGGGTCATCGCAAGAGAACGCACAATTGCAACCCTCTGCTTCTGGCCGCCTGACAAAGTAGACGGATAAACATCAGCTTTATCTTCAAGCCCGATTCTCTTCAACAAATCAAAAGCCTGCTCTTTTGCTTCCGCACGAATTTGTGCTTTTGTAGTAGTAATCGGAAGAAGCTCTTTCTTCTGAGATGAGAATACATTCTTTACCTTTGTCACAAAGTTCTTTCTCTTTTTCTGGCTCAATTCCTGACATTTTACGTGTACCGGCGCCATCATGATGTTTTGAATAACTGTTTTATTATTAAAAAGGTTAAAATGCTGGAAAACCATTCCCATGTGACGGCGGTGGATATTGATATCTACCTTCATATCTGCAATATCTACACCGTTAAAGATAATACTGCCGCCAGTAGGATCTTCCATACAGTTTAAACATCTTAAAAACGTACTTTTTCCAGAACCTGAAGGTCCAAGGACAACCATAATATCACCTTTATTAACCGTGACGTTGATATCCTTTAAAACTTGAACATGATTAAAATCCTTTTTCAAATTAATTACGTCTATCACTCTTTTTCAGGCTCCTTTCTAATAATTTTACCAGCAGAGAAATAATCAGCACCAGAACAATGTAAATCAATGCCATTACCAGATATGGTACCATAAATTCATAGCTGTTGCTTCCAATATAACTGAATGCCACATATAAGTCAGCAGCACCTACAAAACTTACAATAGAAGTCTCTTTAATTAAAGAAATAAATTCATTTCCCAAAGTCGGCAGAATATTCTTAACTGCCTGTGGAATTACAATCTTTACCATACTTACGCTAAAGCTTAATCCCACTGCTCTTCCGGCTTCTAACTGTCCAGCATCTACAGACTGAATTCCGCTTCTCATAATTTCTGAAATATATGCGCCGCTGTTCAATCCAAAAACAGCCATGGCAACTACTTCTCCTGAAGTACGGATACCCATGATTGGAAGAAGTACATAGTAAAAGACCAAAAGCTGTACCACCATTGGTGTACCCCTGAATAATGCGACATAAAAGCTGCAAATTCCGTTCAAAATTCTAGGCAAACGTTTATATTTTGGAAGAACACGGACTGTTGCAATCAAAGTACCGATTAAAACACCCACGATTAAACCTACAATGGCTATCATTAAAGTATTTTGAAGTCCTTCCACAACCTTCACATAACCGTTCTGCTCCAGAAAAATTTCCATAAATTTATTTATTTTCTGTTCAAAGTTACCCATTCCATCACCTTTTCACTTACTGCATTTCGTTAATTGCTTCTGTGATGCACTTAGCTGGAGCAGCATCTATCAATGCATATCCGATATTTCCGTTAACTAAATCCTGTACTGCTAAAGAACTATTTTTGTAAGTAACACATTTTGCTGGAAGTCCCGGAAATCCCCATTCTTCATCACCTTCGATATAGTACTGACCTGTTGTTCCTGCCTGTACACCGATAGATTCAGAAGATTTTAATTCATTTAAAAGTTTTTCTACTTCTGCTGCATCTTTACAGTCATCAAAAGTTGTATTATCACTGGATACAATCAGACGCTGAGAAGCTTCATAATAAGTATCGGAAAATGTTACCTGTTCTGCTCTTTCTTCATTTACAGTCAGACCAGCCATTGCAATATCACATTTTGACTGTCCTACAGATAAGCAAACTGCATCAAAGTCCATGTTCTGGATAACCAGTTCCTGATTTAATTCCTCTGCAAGAAGGGATGCAATTTCCATATCAATTCCGTAATATTCATCACCCTTTGTAAATTCAAATGGCTCAAATGCTGCATTTGTAGCAACTACCAGCTGATCTTTGGAAGTATCCAATTTCGCAGACTTTACTGCAGTAGGCTCACCATCTGAAAAATATTTTTCACAGATTTCATCTAAAGTTCCGTCTTCTTTAATTTTTGTAATAAAAGTATTTACCTGCTCTAATAATTCCGGCTGTTTTTTATCAATACCAAAAGCATATTCTTCATCTGTTAAATCAATATCAATAATTTTTGCAGTTTTTTTGCCCTCGCTCTTTTTTTCCTCACCTTTATTACTTCCACAAGCTGTCATAGACATTGCCATCAATGCTGCTAATACTGCTGCCAATAATTTTTTCTTCATATCTATTCTCTCCTTTTATTCATTTTACTTGCATATTTTGTATATTTATTCATCTGTTAAAGAATTATAACAGTTCTTTCTCTATTTGGCAAGTCTTTTTTTTCACCTTTTTCATTTTTTCTATATTTATTCATTATTTCTGCATATCAATACACTACAACGGGTGTATTCACCTCAATATTCTCATAAATAGCTCGTACATTATCCAGCGGTGTATTGACACATCCATGAGAACCATTCGTTAGATAAATATCCCCTCCAAAGCTGCTTCTCTTTGGCAAATCGTGAATTCCCACACCTCCGTTAAAAGGCATCCAGTAATTTACTGGTTCTTCATAATCAGTGCTTCCATCCGGTTTCTTTCCTACTAAAGTAAATGGGCTAGCTTTATCCTTTAGCCTCCATACGCCTCCCTTTGGTGTTCCGTGTCCTTTATTTGGATTTCCTGTGACAACCGGTGTATCCACCAGACAAGTTCCGTTTTTGTAAAACCACATACGCTGCTGGTCAATGGATATTTCCACATATGTACCATTGATATCATTTCCTTCATGTGTCTGTCCTTTATACAGCCAGGTAGGCTCAATCTCCCCACTTTGTCCCGCATTTAATGCAGCAAGTAATGCATCTGTTGTTTTATCCTGCCATACTTTCCAGCCATAGTCACCGCTAGTCAAACGTACAGTTCCTCCCCCTGTAGTCTGAAAATCACGAGGCTTCCCATAAGTATTATATTTCTCTGACCAACCGATAACTATCGGTTTTACAAGATTAACATCGAAGGTGTAAGTTCCATCTTCACCTTTTACCATCCATGATTTCAACATATCTCTCGTAACAGTCTCTGTTCCGTTTCCAAAATTTACAGTAATCTGCACGGAAGTAAACTTGTTCAGCTGCTCTGCTTCTTTTATCAGTCCTTCATCACTTTGCAGTACAGCCGGCTTCAGATAGCAATCCTCCTCTGTCAGAGAAACTTCCTGCCTTCTCTCATCCACCGCTTTTTTAAGTACTTCCATGGTTTTTTCTTTGTCTAAAGCAGTCCCTTCTATTTCTGGCACAATCTGATAAGTTGTGCCATCATCCTCTACCTTTGCATCCTGAGGCGGCATCATATTGGCATCCTGCATACATGCCAGTTGATTTACCATCTCTGTAAAATTGGACTCGTCATAAGAATGTTCCACTGAAGCTGTATAAGTCTTATCCTGAAAAATCTGTATAGGCCACAGCCATGAATTCTGCTTGCCTTTTACCTTATCCAGCGCTTTGTCATAGTTATACTGAAGTTTAATTGTTGTACCGCTGATAATCTCTGTTTTATCTTCTTTTTCTTTAATTGTCAGAGAATAATCCTCCGAACTTTTTTTCACAATTTCTTTGACATCTTCTACTTTCTTTCCTCCGCAGGAGTTGTCATTAATCACTGTCCCCGGATAAAATCTTCCTTGATAATAAACAGCCAAAGACACATATCCTACCAAAAGACATACAATAATCCCACTTGTAACACCCCACAGAATTTTTGCAGTCTTTTCACTGCTTTTTCCTCCTCGTTCTTTCTTTATTCTCTGATCTGCCTTCTTTAAATCTTTTAATTTTTGCTTACTGCTTTTCTTATTATTCATCGAATAAACTTCCTTTTCCCAAAATACGTCCTAATAAGTTACATACGTTTTCATTTTACTCCAAAAAAAGACAAAATAAAAGCTTTTTATCCCCTCCCCTTGCAATCCTCATACTTTTTTAATATTATTTATAGTATGTTTACTGAAAGGAAATATTTTTGTATGAATTCATTATTAGATACCACCTGCTGCCAGCTCTGTCCCCGAACCTGCAAGGTCAATCGGCAAATCACAACTGGTTTTTGCGGATGTAGCAACGAAATAAAAGCTGCCAGAGCCGCCTTGCATTTATGGGAAGAGCCCTGCATCAGCGGCACAAAGGGAAGCGGTACTGTTTTCTTTTCTGGCTGTACTTTAAAATGCTGCTTCTGCCAAAATTCCCAAATCAGCTGTGAAAACTTCGGAAAAACACTATCCATATCACAGCTTGGCGAAATTTTCTCAAAGCTTCAGGAACAGGGTGCGCACAACCTCAATCTGGTCACTCCTACCCAATATCTTCCTTTTATTATAGAAGCTTTAGATAAAATAAAATCCTCTCTTACCATACCCGTAATTTACAACTGCGGAGGTTACGAAAGGCCGGAAATCATTTCGCTTTTAAAAGATTATGTTGACATTTATATACCTGACTTAAAATATTATGATACTTCCCTATCCCATTCTTACTCCAAAGCAAAAAATTACTTTTCCTTTGCCTCAAAAGCTATTCTGGAAATGGTTCAGCAGACAGGAGCTCCTGTCTTTAATAAGGAAGGTATTTTACAAAAAGGCGTGCTTATCCGCCATCTGGTCTTACCGGGATGTAAAGAAGACTCTATCAAACTTTTGGAATGGCTAAGTGAAACACTACCTAAAAACAGTTTTTTATTAAGTCTTTTAAGTCAATATACACCTGTCTATAAAGCACAGGATCATCCAGAAATCAACCGAAGGATAACGACTTATGAATATAACAAAGTTTTAGACAAAGCGATTGCTCTAGGACTTGAACAAGGCTTTATGCAGGAACGAAGCAGTGCATCTTCTGTATATACTCCTTCCTTTCAACTGGAAGGTCTTGATATAGAATAAAAATACGCAAAAAGAACCGGAAAGCTTCCTTACTGGAACCTCCGGTTCTTTTAAAATCAATCATTTTAATTTGGAATAATCCTTATTTGTAATTTACAATAGAACCAAAATCTGGTTTTAATGCAGCACCACCAACTAATCCACCGTCAATATCCGGCTGAACGAATAATTCTGGAGCTGTTGCAGCATTTACAGAACCGCCGTACTGAATACGAATTGCTTCTGCTGTTGCTTCATCATAAACTTCTGCGATGCACTCACGGATTGCTTTACAAACTTCCTGAGCCTGCTCTGTTGTAGCTGTTTTACCAGTTCCGATTGCCCAGATTGGTTCGTAAGCGATAACCGCTTCTTTTGCCTGTTCTGCTGTAATTCCCTGGAAACCAACTTTTACCTGCTGACGGATAAAGTCCATAGTAACACCCTGTTCTCTCTGTTCCAGAGTTTCACCACAGCACATAATTGGAGTTAAGCCATGTTCAAATGCTTTCAGCATTTTTTTGTTGATATCTTCATTTGTTTCACCGAAGTATTCACGTCTTTCGGAATGTCCTAAGATAACATATTTAACACCTGCATCTACCAGCATATTTGGAGAAATTTCTCCTGTATATGCACCTTTTTCTTCAAAGTACATATTTTCAGCACCAACCTGAATGTTGCTTCCTTTTACAGCTTCTACAACCGGTACAATATCAATAGCAGGTACGCAGAATACAACGTCTACTTCTTCATTTGCTACCAGTGGTTTTAATGTGTTTACTAATTCAACTGCTTCGCTTGGTGTCATGTTCATTTTCCAATTACCAGCGATAATTTTTTTTCTTGCCATTGGAATGACCTTCTTTCTCATTTTATAATTGTATAGTATCTTCTCTCAACTAACCTCAAACTTCGCTTTCAACTCGTTTTCGTTAAGTTGCTTTCGGTCTATTTATCGTTTGCTGCAGCAACACCCGGTAATTCTTTTCCTTCCAGGAATTCCAGAGAAGCACCACCACCTGTGGAGATGTGTGTCATTTTGTCACCATATCCTAAGATATTTACTGCTGCTGCAGAATCACCACCACCGATGATTGTTGTAGCATCTGTATCAGCAAGTGCTTTTGCAACTGCTGCTGTACCATATGCAAAATTTGACATTTCAAAACAGCCCATTGGTCCGTTCCATACAACTGTCTTAGCATCTTTTACAGCATCTGCAAAGATTTTTTCTGTTTCAGGTCCGATATCCATACCTTCCCAGCCTTCTGGAATTTGTCCACTGCCTACAATCCGAATATTGCAGTCATTAGAGAATGCATCACCAATTCTATGGTCTACAGGAAGAAGAAGTTTTACACCTTTTTCTTTTGCTTTCTTTTTCATTTCCAATGCATACTCTAAATAATCATCTTCACATAAAGAAACACCAATGCTTCCGCCTGCTGCTTTAGAGAAAGTATAAGCCATACCTCCGCCAATGATTAAAGTATCAACTTTATCAAGAAGATTATTGATAACAGAAATCTTGCTGGAAACCTTTGCTCCGCCAAGGATAGCAACAAAAGGTCTTTCCGGATTATTTACTGCATTTCCTAAGAAATCAATTTCTTTCTGCATTAAATATCCAACAACTGCTGTATCAACAAATTTTGTAACTCCTACGTTAGAGCAGTGTGCTCTATGAGCTGTACCAAATGCATCATTTACAAATACTTCACAAAGAGATGCAAGTTCTTTAGAAAATTCCTCGCCATTTTTTGTTTCTTCTGCGCGATAACGTGTATTTTCAAGTAAAACAACTTCACCGTCTTTCATTGCTGCTACTGCTGCTTTTGCGTTTGGTCCTACAACTTCAGGATCAGCAGCAAATTTAACTTCCTGATCTAATAATTCAGATAAGCGTTTTGCAACCGGTGCTAAAGATAATTCCGGTTTTGCTTCTCCCTTTGGTTTACCAAGATGTGAGCATAAAATCACTCTGCCGCCATCTGCGATTAATTTTTTAATAGTAGGAAGCGCAGCTACCAGACGATTTTCATCTGTAATTTTACCTTCCTGTAATGGTACGTTAAAGTCACAGCGAACCAGGACTTTTTTCCCTTTTACATTAATGTCGTCAACTGATTTTTTATTAAGCATTAAGAAATGCCTCCTTTTTCTTATTTTCCCGTCTTTCTTTTCTATAGACGAAAAGGGTCCGGCCCACAATAGACCGGACCCTTATTGAGCCTTATAATACTCGAAGATTATTTGTTTAATAATTTTCCGAAGTATTTGATTGTTCTAACCATCTGGCTTGTGTAAGAGTTTTCATTGTCATACCATGATACAACCTGAACTTCTGTTGTGCCGTTATCTAATGGAAGAACCATTGTCTGAGTAGCATCAAACAGAGAACCATATCTCATACCAACGATATCGCTGGATACGATTTCGTCTGTGTTATATCCGAAGGATTCTGTGGATGCTGCTTTCATAGCATTGTTGATTTCTTCAATTGTTACGTTTCCTTTTACAACTGCTGTTAAGATAGTTGTAGAACCTGTTGGTGTTGGGATACGCTGAGCAGAACCGATTAATTTTCCGTTTAATTCAGGAATAACTAATCCGATAGCTTTTGCAGCACCTGTGCTGTTTGGTACGATATTTACTGCTGCAGCACGAGATCTTCTTAAGTCACCTTTTCTCTGTGGTCCGTCAAGTGTCATCTGATCACCTGTGTAAGCGTGGATTGTACACATAATACCGGACTGGATTTCTGCTAAGTCATTTAATGCTTTTGCCATTGGAGCTAAGCAGTTTGTTGTACAAGAAGCTGCAGAAATGATGTTGTCATTTTCTGTTAATGTTTCATGGTTTACATTATAAACGATTGTTGGTAAGTCATTTCCTGCTGGTGCAGAGATAACAACTTTTTTAGCACCTGCATCGATATGAGCCTGAGCTTTTTCTTTAGATGTATAGAAACCTGTACACTCAAGAACTACGTCTACACCGATTTCTCCCCATGGAAGTTCAGCTGCGTTTGCTTTTGCGTAAATTTTGATTTCTTTTCCATCAACTGTAATGGAATCTTCACCTGCTGTTACTTTATCAGCTAATTCGTATCTACCCTGAGTAGAGTCATATTTCAGTAAGTGAGCTAACATTGCTGGAGATGTTAAATCGTTGATTGCTACGATTTCAAATCCCTCTGCTCCGAACATCTGTCTAAATGCAAGACGACCAATACGTCCAAAACCATTAATTGCTACTTTTACTGCCATGATTTTTATTCCTCCTAAAAGTGATTGATTTAATGTGAGTTCTTTTACAAAATAAATATACTTTGTTAAAGAAACATCAACCTTGTCCATATTGTACCTGTTTTTATCCAAAAATTCAAGTCTATTTTCAAATTTCCTGCGGTTTCATGCTTTTCCACTTGAAACTAGCTCTGATTTGCCCTTATAATAAATAAAAATTTATATTTTATTTATACGAAAGGAAAAATTTTATGTACTTTGATTTCCATCTCCATTCAGACTTTTCCGAAGACAGTACCAGCCCTATGGAGGATATGATAAAAAGAGGGATTGAACAAAACCTGAAAGGAATGTGTTTTACAGAACACACAGATTTAGACTTCCCCGGAAATACTTTTACCTTTCTGACTGATTTAGATACATACCAGGAAACCTTTTTACAGTTAAAAGAAAAATACCAATCCCAAATTGACCTTTATTTTGGTCTGGAAGTAGGATTACAGCCACATTTGAAAGAAGAAATACCAGCGCTTTGCGCTTCTAAGAACTTTGATTTTCTCATAGGCTCCACTCATGTAGCAGACCGTCTGGATCCCTATGAAGCAGTTTTTTTCGAAAAAAGGTCAGAAATACAGGCGTATCAAAATTATTTTGAAGTTCTCCTCAAAAATCTTCAGACTTACTCCTGTTTTGACACCTGCGGTCATATTGACTATGTAGTTCGCTATGGTCCTTCTAAAAATACACATTATTCTTATAAAAATCATGCCGATACGCTGGACGAAATTTTAAAAACACTTATCCACAAGGGTATCGGCATAGAATGTAACACCGCAGGTTTTAAATATGGTCTTGGGCAGCCTCACCCCTCCTTAGAAATCCTGAAGCGATATAAAGAATTAGGAGGAGAAATCATCACCCTGGGATCCGATGCCCATGCTCCCTGCCATGTTGCATACGACTTTGAAAAGGCATCTGCACTTTTAAAATCCTGTGGTTTTAATTATTATACTATTTTTAAAAACAGAAATCCGGAATTTATTCCTTTATAAAAAATAATTATTGAAAAAAGAAACATATTCAATATTTTTTTATTCTTATGAAAAATTTCTGTTATTCGGCAACTAATCAACACTTCCTGTTATTAGAGATATAATATAGAAATATCCAGATATAGAGAAAGACACTCTTTTTCAAGTGTCTTTTTCTATATCTATATTAAGTATTCCCTATTAAGCTTTTCCTAAAATAATACCGCCTCCGGCTACATATTCGCCCTGATAAAAAACCACTGCCTGTCCCGGAGTAACTGCCCTTTGAGGTTCACGAAAAAGAACTTTTACTTTTCCTTCTCCCAAATCCTCCAGTGTACATGCTGCTCCCGGATGGTTGTAACGAATTTTTGCAGTAAATTCTTCTCCTTCTTCCAGATGATCTATAGCCATGAAATTCACTCTGTCACAGACCAAATCTGTCACAAATAAATCTTCATTTTCTCCAATAACGACTTCATTGGTGTCTGGTCTTATTTCCGTTACAAATACAGGATGTCCCATAGAAAGGTTTAATCCTTTTCTCTGTCCAATAGTATAATGAATAATTCCTTTATGTTTTCCGATTACTGTACCGTTTTCTAAAACATAATTTCCTTCTTCAATCTTTTTCCCTGTACTTTCTTCAATAAATCCTGCATAATCATTATCAGGTACAAAACAGATTTCCTGACTGTCCTTCTTATGCGCCACCGGAAGACCTGCTTCCTGAGCAATCTGGCGGATTTCTTCTTTTGTATATTCCCCTACCGGCATCAGTGTTCTGGAAAGCTGTTCCTGTGTAAGATTGTATAAAGCATAAGTCTGATCTTTTTTGGCTGTTACAGAATTTCGAATGGCATATCTTCCGTTTGGAAGATGTTCCACTCTGGCATAATGTCCTGTAGCAATATAATCTGCTCCGATATCCAGACTTCTCTTTAAAAGAGACTCCCATTTCACATAGCGGTTGCATGCAATACATGGATTAGGAGTTCTTCCCTCCAGATATTCCTGATTAAAATAATCAATGACTTTCTCTTTAAATTCTTTTCGAAAATTCATAACATAATAAGGAATATCTAAAATCTGAGCAACGCGTCTGGCATCGTCTACTGCACTTAATCCACAGCAGCCGCCGTTTTCTTCCTGAAATTCATTGTCTTCTTCCTGCCAAATCTGCATAGTCACTCCGATTACCTCATAACCCTGCTTTTTCAGCAGATAGGCTGCCACAGAAGAATCCACTCCGCCGGATAATCCTACAACGACTTTTTTTCCGTTCATTAATATTCTTCCTCTTCTTCTTCACCTTCGTGTACATCTGATTTTGGTTTGGAAAGACCTTCAATCTTAATTCCATGTTTTTCTGCATAATTCCACAGTGCTGCATGAATTGCTTCTTCTGCCAATAATGAACAGTGTACTTTTACAGGAGGAAGTCCGTCTAAAGCTTCCATAACTGCTTTATTAGTAACTTTTAAAGCTTCCTGAATAGTTTTTCCTTTTACCAGTTCTGTTGCCATACTGCTTGTTGCAACAGCAGCTCCACATCCGAATGTCTTAAATTTACAATCCTGAATTACCTGATTGTCATCAATATCAAGATAAATTCTCATAATATCGCCGCATTTTGCATTTCCTACAGTTCCTACGCCGCTGGCGTTTTCAATTTCTCCTACATTTCTTGGATTCTGAAAATGATCCATAACTTTTTCGCTGTACATAATAATTTCCTCCGTTTTTCTCTCTCTTATTTGCTCTGTTTTTTTATAAAATCTTCATATAATGGTGATAAATCACGCAGTTTTCCAATAATTTCTTTTAACTGCTCCAATGTATAATCTAAATCTTCTTTTGTAGTATCTTCTCCTAAAGTCAGCCTCAAAGAGCCGTGTGCAATTTCATGAGGCAGACCGATTGCAAGTAATACATGAGAAGGATCCAAGGAGCCTGATGTACATGCAGAACCGCTGGAAGCAGCAATTCCTTTCATATCCAGCATAATCAGTAAGGACTCTCCCTCTACAAACCGAAAGCTAAGGTTGATATTGTTTGGCAGACGTTTTATAGGATCACCATTTAATTTCACATAAGGAATTTCTTTTAATACTCTGTCAATGAAATAATCTCTTAATTCTCTTTCTTTTGCAGTACGCACTTCCATGGTTTCCGCCGCTCTTTTAGCTGCTACACCGTAACCTACAATGCCCGGAACGTTTTCTGTACCTGCACGTCTTTTTCTCTCCTGTGCGCCTCCGTGTACAAAGGAACGAATTTTTACACCTTTGCGGATATAGAGAAATCCAATGCCTTTTGGTCCGTTAATCTTATGTGCGCTGGAGCTGAGCATATCAATATGCATTTCATCTACATCAATAGGCACCTGTCCAAATGCCTGAACAGCATCCGTATGGAATAAAATACCATGCTCTTTAGCAATCATTCCGATTTCCTTTACCGGTTCAATGGTTCCAATTTCATTATTTGCAAACATAATGGAAATCAAGATTGTTTCCGGACGAATTGCCTTCTGCAGTTCATCCAGATTTACCAGACCATTTTCATCTACATCTAAATATGTGATTTCTGCACCTTTTTTTTCCAGATATTCGCAGGTATGCAAAATAGCATGGTGCTCAATCTTTGTTGTAATAATGTGATTTCCTTTTTTGCTGTATGCTTCAAAAGCGGCTTTTAATGCCCAGTTATCTGCTTCACTTCCCCCTGCTGTAAAATAAATCTCCTCTGTTTTTGCACCTAAAACTTTTGCGATTTCCTCTCTTGCAGTAGTAATGGCTTCTCTGCTTCTTTGCCCCACTTCGTAAATACTGGAAGCATTTCCATAGTTTTCTGTAAAGTATGGAATCATGACATCCACAACTTCCTGAGAAGTTTTTGTAGTTGCTGCATTATCCAAATAAATTCTTGTTTTCATATCACTCATCTCCTATATTTAATCACATTTCTGCACTTTAATTTGCCCTTTTTCACGAGCCTTACGGCTCTCTTCTACTAACTGACTGATTTTTATAGAGTCTACTGTTTCCTGAATGCTTTTATTAATTTCCTGCCAGACATATCGAGTAACACATAAGTTTTCACCCTGACAATGTTCATTATTTCCTACTCCGCAGGACACTGCCTCAAGGCTTCCCTCTAAGGCTCTTAACACATCTCCTACAGAAATCTCTTCCGCCGGCTTTGCCAACCGATAACCACCTTGAGCGCCTCTTTCACTGACAACCAGACCGCTTTTTTTCAGTTTTCTCATAAGTTGTTCCAAATAGCTATCTGAAATATTTTGTCTGTTAGAAATACTTTGTATGGAAACAGCTTCCTCATCACTATATAATGCTAAGTCGATTAACGCCCTTAGTCCATATCTTCCTTTAGTGGAAAGCTTCATCCTATCGCCTCTTTTCAATTCCGACTATTTTACTCTGATTTCTGATCTTGAAGTAGAATAACACCTTTCCTTTGTTCTGTCAAGCTCATTTGAAGAATATATTATGAAAAAGAGAAAATAAGGATTTCACCATGAGTAACAGACACTTTCTTTTAAAAGGTACACTTCTTCTGACACTGTCCGGCTTTCTTACAAAAATCATCGGTTTTATTTATAGGATATTCCTTTCCCAAAAAATTGGTGCACAAGGCATGGGGATTTACCAGCTTATTTTCCCCATTTATACTCTGTGCTATGCTCTTGCAGTAGGCGGCATACAGACAGCCATCTCCCGTCTTACAGCGGCAAAAGCTGCTTTAAAGGATGAGCAGGGAGCCCGTGATGTTTTTCTGCTCTCTGCCTCCCTTGCCACCACGATTTCCGTCGTCACTGGATTTTTTCTATATCATCATGCAACCTGGTTTGCCGTACATTTTTTGTTCGAAGAACAATGTACCCCTCTTTTAAAAATACTGGCTATTTCCGTTCCCTTCGGAGTTTTTCATTCCTGTGTCAACGGATATTATCTTGCCAGAAAAAAGCTTTCTATTCCTGCTGCTGCCCAGCTTATTGAACAATGTTTTCGTGTGGCAGCTTCTTTTGTATTATTTTGCATCTGGTTGGAAAAAGGAATTGCAATCACACCAAAATTGGCTGTATTCGGACTTCTTGCCGGTGAACTGGCTGCATGGCTTTTTACCGTATTTATGATTTTGTGGGATTTCTGCAAAGCGCATTACCATTTTGCCTCCATGATAACACCTTTAAAAGAATTAAAAGCTATTATGGTGCTTTCGCTGCCTTTAACATGCAACCGTCTTTTGGTAAATATTCTCCACAGTATTGAAGCTATACTTATCCCTGGACATTTACAGCTTTTTGGACTGGACAATACCTCTGCCCTTTCCATTTACGGTGTTTTAACGGGAATGGCTCTTCCTCTTATTCTCTTTCCCTCTGCCATTACTAATGCATTGTCTACGGTGCTTCTGCCTTCTGTAGCAGAAAATCAGGCATTAGGAAAAAAAGAGAATATACGCAGAAGTATTCTTTTATCAATAAAATACTGTCTGCTTTTAGGCTTTGCAGCTTTTGCCTTTTTTTATACAAGTGGTAATCTACTCGGTCTTTTGCTTTTTAAAAACGAATTTGCAGGAACTTTTATCAAAACCCTATCCTTTATCTGTCCCTGTCTATACTTATCCGGAACTTTAAACGGTATTTTAAACGGACTGGGCGCTGCCAATCAGACATTCTGGCTGAATACACTGGAGCTTGGCATTCGCCTTCTCTTTGTATTTTTCGTCATTCCTTATTACGGAATTGTAGGCTATCTCTGGGGGTTGATTATAAGTGAACTCTTTATAACACTGCTGTCCCTTTACTGTTTGCGGGATTTTCTTTTTATTGATTCGCTTTAAAGTTTTAAACTTTATATCGAAAAAGTGTCGACAATCTGTTTTTTTTGTATTATAATTTACAAAAATGTCAACAAAGGAGATTTTTTATGAGCTTTCAATTTATAAAACAACTTCCGACTCCAGACGAAATCAAAGAGCAAATCCCTATGTCAGAAGAATTAAAAGAACAAAAAAGAAACAGAGATAAAGAAATACAAGATGTCTTTACCGGAGCTTCCGATAAATTTCTTGTAATTGTAGGTCCTTGCTCTGCAGACAGAGAGGACTCTGTGTGTGAATACACTAACCGTCTGGCAAAATTACAAGAAAAGGTTTCCGACCGTCTGATTTTAATTCCTAGAATTTATACCAATAAACCAAGAACCACAGGAGAAGGCTATAAAGGCATGCTCCATCAGCCGGATCCTGAAGCAAAACCCAATGTATTAGCTGGTATTCTGGCAATCCGTAAAATGCACATTCGCGCACTTACAGAGACAGGTCTTACTTCTGCTGATGAAATGCTTTACCCTGACAACTGGCATTATTTATCTGACCTGCTTTCCTACGTTGCCATTGGTGCCCGTTCTGTGGAAAATCAGGAGCATCGTCTCATGGTAAGCGGTCTTGATATCCCGGTAGGTATGAAAAATCCTACTAGCGGAGATTTCTCTGTTATGCTGAATTCTGTTGTTGCAGCACAGGGAGGACACGATTTTATTTCCAGAGGCTGGGAAGTAAAGACCGAAGGAAATCCTCTGACTCACACAATTTTAAGAGGTGCTGTCAGCAAACATGGCAACACTATTCCAAATTATCATTATGAGGATTTACAGCGTCTTCTGGAAATGTACAATGAAAGAAATCTGGTAAATCCGTCCGTTGTAATTGATGCAAACCATTCTAACTCAGGAAAAAAATACAAAGAGCAAATTCGTATTGTAAAAGAAGTACTTCACAGCCGTCTTGTATCCAAAGATATCCAAAACCTTGTAAAAGGCGTTATGATTGAAAGCTATCTTGTAGAAGGCTGTCAAAAAATTGCTCCTGATAACATTTATGGAAAATCTATTACAGATCCATGTCTTGGCTGGGAAGACACAGAAAAACTTATTTTCACCATTGCCGAGCTCTGCTAAATGTTTTTCCCAAAAATAAAAAGTGGATACAACATCAATATCATTAACATTGGTAAAAGAGCGATTCTTTAGAAAAAGAGGGTGGAGATTTTTTCTTCAGTCTCTTTTCCTACATTGAATATATTTTTTTGCTCAAAATTATACTACAGCAATACTTCCTGTTAATATTTGTTCCATAGAAATCTTTCA
>RCNH01000182.1_pt1 | contig 29793 bp, 26 predicted proteins | sample 2041161 | NCBI WGS metagenome assembly RCNH01 (sample SAMN09708215, study PRJNA481090) | Feces metagenome, whole genome shotgun sequencing project. | biome: feces | host: Leptonychotes weddellii | place: Antarctica: Sion Island | collected 2010-03-01 | reverse complement strand
TTGGGGTTGAGGATATCGATCAGTCTCTTGTGGGTTCTGCGCTCGAACTGCTCACGGCTGTCCTTGTACTTGTGGACTGCACGAAGGATCGTCACGACTTCCTTCTTGGTGGGCAGAGGGATGGGGCCGGAAACCTGAGTGCCGTTGCGCTTTGCGGTTTCCACGATCTTTGCCGCGCTGGAGTCGATCAGCTGATGATCGTAAGCTTTCAGCCGGATACGGATCATTTCCTGGTTTGCCATAGGTTTGTTTCCTCCTTGAATATCGTACTCAGTTTACTTGGTACCTGGGTACGGTCGAACTATTGTTGTCCGCGCCGCCGTGCGTATCATTCTACGTCAAGAAAAATGGTCGACGCTAGGCCGACCCTTTCTCTTTCCGGACATAGCGATATACGCCAGCACAGAAAGAACAGTTCAGCCGCCCGATGACCGGACATACTCCGCGGAAGTTACCGATTTCTCGCAATCTCCCGCATCATCGCATACACGCAGTTTTCTCCCGCATGCCCAATAATAATATCATCCGCCCCACAATTTGTCAAGCATTTTTTAGAAAAAAATCACAAATAATCGACGTTCTTTTCGTCACTTTCGCAGATTTTCCAAATGGAAAAACCGCCGGATAAAACCGGCGGTTTTTTGTATATTCTGTCTATTTCCGCTCCCATGCATTGATCTGGCAGGCTTTTTCATAAAGTCGCAGATAGCTGTCATAGCGGGTCTTCTCGATTTTGCCCGCTGAGACCGCATCCCGGACAGCGCAGCAGGGTTCTTTGCGGTGAGTGCAGTCGTGAAACTGGCATTCTCCCAGAAACGGCTCAAAATCCGGAAATGCATACTGCAGATTTTCTTTCAGAATCACTTCCATCTGATCGGTATCAAAGGAAGAAAAACCGGGCGTATCTGCAACATAGGTATCATGTCCCAGCCGATACAGCTGAACATGGCGGGTGGTGTGTCTGCCTCTGCCCAGCTTTTCAGAAACCTCTCCGGTAGGCAGTTCCAGCTCCGGAGCCAGAGCATTGAGCACACTGCTTTTACCTACGCCGGAGTTTCCCGTAAATGCGCTGAACTTTCCCCGAAGCACAGACCACAGCTCCGCGATTCCCTCACCGGTTTCCGCGCTGGTCTGAATCACCTGAAAACCTGCGTTGCGATAGATCCGCACCAGATCATGGGCAGGATCCAGGTCACATTTGTTCACACAAATGCAAACCGGAACTTCCTGTTCACCGGCGATTGCGGTAACCCGGTCGATCAGGAACGGCTCTGTCACAGGATTGACATTGGCTGCAAAAATCACAAGTACATCCACATTGGCAACCGCCGGACGGACAAAGTGGTTTTTCCGTGGCAGGATTTTCTCAACCATGCCTTTTCCGTGTTCACAGGTGATTTCCACCAGATCGCCGGTAAGCGGACTGTCCGTTCCCTTACGCAGGGCACCTCTGCCCCGGCAGGTTACCATACCGTCCGGTGTGAGAACATCATAAAATCCGCTGAGAGAGCGAAGAATTCGTCCTGTCTGCTTATTAGCCATCAATCACAAACTCCACAACCACATCAGAATAAAACGCATCGTTAACAAACAGCTGATAGGTCTGAACCCCCGAGCCGGTAAGCTCAACCAGCACGCTGGCTGTTCCGGGCTGGACCTCCAGATCCGGGATCACCGCCTTTCCGTTCTGGCGCAGGCTGATCACATACGCCTCCGTACGGTCCTCCGGCAGCTGTACCTTCACCTGCTTGGTGATTGCATCCGGAGAATCCGGACTGGAAGGCTTTTCGGTGGGTTCCGGCTTTTCGGTAGGCTTCTGGGTAGGTGCCTGGGTCGTAGGCGGTTCCGTGGGCGGCTCCGTAGGCGGTTCCGTGGTAGGTGCCGGGCCCTTGGAAATTTCCAGAATGATCTTGGTGGTCACATCAACGACTTCTCCCTTTTCCACGGACTGGTTTACTACCTGATCCTGAGGATAGGCGCTTTCCACCGAGACATAATCCACATTCTTGAAACCAAAGCGGTACAGCATATCCACAGCGGTGCTGTATTTCAGGCCCACAACCTTGGGCATCTGGGCTTCCACCACTTTCGGGCCGGAACTGACCCACAGGGTCACGGTCTGGCCGCTTTTCAGTGCTTCGCCCTTCCCGGGACTGGTACGGACGACGCAGCCCTTCTCAATCTTTTCATCTGGCTCCTGCTTGGACAGGATTGCGAGCTTCAGGCCCAGATCATCCAGGAACTTTCTGGCGTTTTCTTCGGTCATTTCCGTCAGATCTTCCATCACCTTTTCCTGTGGCTCCGGTCCCAGGCTCACCGTCAGGATCACCTGTTTGCCTTTGACGATCTCACTTCCGGCGGCAGGTTCCTGCTTGATGATCTGATCTCTGGGGACGGTATCATCATATGTGGTTTTGCGGATGATTGTAAAGCCATCATAGATCTGACGGGCAACGTCCTCATAATTCTTTCCTTCAAACGACGGGACCTGTACCAGATCAGGGGGAGATTCCGGCGAGCAGCTGCTGAATACAGCTCCCAGTGTAATCAGAATTGCCACAATCAGCACTGCCGCGCAGGCAACAATGGCAATGGTGGTGATCCGGCTGCGGTTTTCCTCTGCCTCAAGCTCTGCATTCTTTCGTCTGGCATTCGCTGCAGCCTGGGCACTCTGGGACGTTCCGGCAGGTCTGCGCTGAGGCGGTTTTGCGGCACCGGCAGGACGGGGACGCTGAGGCGGTCTTGCCTGCTGAGGCTGTTCCACTTTCGGACGTGCCGCCTGAATGCGGATTGCGTCATCTACCGGAACATCATTGTAATCAAACAGCATAGACGGATTCTTGCGGAACTCATCCATGTCATTCAGCATTTCCGTAGCCGAAGAATAGCGCTTGGCCGGGTCAATGGACATAGCCTTGCAGATAATCTGCTCCAGGCCACCGGGAATGTTGGGATTGAGGGTTGACGGCATGGGCGCACCGCCGTTGATATGCTGAATTGCCACCGAAACAGGGGATTCCCCGTCATAGGGAGGCCGACCGGTCATCATTTCATACATGACCACGCCCAGCGAATACAGGTCCGAACGGTTATCCACCCGGCCGCCCTTGGCCTGCTCGGGAGAAATGTAATGCACGGAACCAAGCGCTTCCTTGGTCAGCGTATTGCTCTTGGACATCACCCGGGCAATTCCGAAATCAGCAACCTTGACCGAACCGTTCTTCAGAACCATCACATTATGGGGTTTAATGTCCCGGTGGACAATTCCGCGGCTGTGCGCATGCTCCAGAGCCTTGCCGATCTGAATCGCAAAGTGCAGGGTTTCCTTCCAGTTCAGGACGCCTTTTTTCTCCATGTACTGCTTGAGGGTAATTCCGTCAATCAGCTCCATGACGATGAAATCCACACCGCCGGTATTGGACACGTCATACACGGATACTATGTTGGGGTGGCTGAGCATGGCAACTGCCTGACTCTCCGCATGAAAGCGGCGGCGGAATTCATCATCCAGGGAATACTCATCCTTCAGGATTTTGATGGCAACCAGCCGATTGAGCCGATGGCACCTCGCCTTGTATACGACTGCCATACCACCGGTTCCGATCACTTCAAGAATTTCGTACCGGTTGTCCAGCAGCCGTCCTATATACTTATCCATATATCAAAGCTCCTTTCGCACCCTTGCTCCGGACTTTTCCGCAAGCCCGGTCCGGTGCGCAGCAAAATAATTCATCCGGAAATTTCTCATCAAAGCGCCACCATAATGCTCGTCACATTATCCGGTGCGCCTCGCCGTCTGGCAATATTCAGCAGCCGCTGGCAGCAGTACTGCTTGTTGACGCCGTGGACGACTTCAAACAGGATTTCCTGATCGTCCATCATGTTGGACAATCCGTCACTGCACAGCAGGATACCGTCACCCTTTCGCAGATCGATCCGAAACAGGTCGCTTTCCACGGTAGGCTCGGTGCCGATTGCCCGGGTAATCAGATTTTTTCCCGGATAGGTTCTCGCCTGCTCCCGGGTCAGCTCACCGCGTTCAACCATCATCTGAACAAGAGAATGATCTTTTGTAATCCGGCGGATTCCATCCCGGTTAATATGGTAGGCACGGCTGTCGCCGACATTGATTACATCCGCCTGATCCCCGTGGATCAGCGCAGAAACCAGCGTCGTTCCCATGCCCTCAAATTCATCAAATTGCTGAGCCTGATCATAAACCGTAAAGTTTGCCAGCTTGACTGCACTGGACATCATCTGCTCTATCTGGCGGAAATCCATGTTCTGTTTCCATGTTCGGCGGATTTCCTGGGTATAGACATCCAGCGCCAGAGAACTGGCAACATTGCCGGATTTTGCGCCGCCCATACCGTCACAGACAGTGCACAGAAGCGTGTCATGATTCAGTTGTTCAATCAGGTAAGCATCCTGATTCTGTGTACGCACACAGCCCGGATCTGTCATTCCCCAATATTGCATGGACGTAGCTCCTTCCGTAAATTATTTCTGTATCAGACATTTTACGCCTGATTCTGTTTTTCCTTTGTGTATTTTCTGCGCAACTGACCACAGGAGGCATCGATGTCTCCGCCCAGGGTCCGGCGCACGGTTGCGGTAATACCGCCATCCTCCAGCGTTTTCTGGAAATTGGCTACTGCAGCCTTGGAGCTGGGTTTAAGTGGACTTTCCTCAACATGATTCAGCGGAATCAGATTAAAGTGGGCCGGAAGTCCTTTCAGCCTGCGCAGCAGCTCTCTGGCATCCTCCACAGAGTCGTTGACTCCGTCGATCATGGCATACTCAAAGGAGATGCGCCGGCTGGTCGCTGCATAGTACCGCCGACAAGCCGCCAGCAGTTCTTCCGACGGATAGGCCTTGTTTACCGGCATGATCCGGTCCCGCACACGGTCATTGGGCGCATGGAGGGAAACGGACAGCGTCAGCTGCAGCTTACGTTTTGCCAGCTCATCGATTTTCGGAACCAGTCCGCAGGTGGAAAGACTGATGTGCCGCATGGAAATATTCATACCCTTGGGGTCGTTGATCAGTTCCAGAAAACGCATGACATTGTCAAAGTTATCCAGAGGCTCTCCGATTCCCATGAGCACAATGTGGGAAATCGGAAGTCCGGAGTCAATCTGGGTGAAGAGGACCTGATCCACCATTTCCTGCGGCTCCAGTCTGCGGACCAGGCCGCCCAGCGTGGAGGCGCAGAAGGCGCAGCCCATTCTGCAGCCGACCTCCGAGGAGATGCAGACGGTATTTCCGTAGTGATAGCGCATCAGCACCGTCTCGACGCAGTTTCCGTCTGCCAGTTCCCAGAGATATTTAATGGTACCGTCCCGGGCAGATTCCTGCTTGCGGACCACTTTGGGCGCTGTAAAGGGATATTTTTCCTTCAGCGTCTCCCGAAGACTCTGAGGAAGATTGGTCATTTCATCGTAGGATCGGACCCCTTTGTGCAGCCAGGTAAACACCTGACCTCCCCGGAAACCGGGCTGGCCCAATTCCTTCATCACGGCAGTCAATTCTGCCGGAGTCATTGCTTTCAGATTCATACTTTTCTCCGCAGGCGGCAGATAAAGAAGCCGTCTGTGTCATATTCGCCGGGTACCAGTGTCAGCATACCCGTGGTATTTTCAGGGAAGACCGAAGGAAGCTTCAGCGGTTCCAGATAAAATTCCGGATTGGACCGCAGGAATGCCTCGATCACGCCTTCATTCTCAGCCCGTACCAGCGTACAGGTCGAATAGAGCAGAGTTCCGCCGGGCTTGACATACTCTGCCTGCTTGTGCAGGATTCTCAGCTGCAGCTCAGGCAGTCTTGCCATTTCTTCCGGGTTTTTGTAGCGGATATCCGGCTTCTTCCGGATAATTCCGTAACCGGAGCAGGGCACATCCGCCAGAACCACATCCATCTTCTCAAACCAGTAGGGATGATTCTCCGTGGCATCCTGCTCTCTTACCAGAATGTTGGTAAGTCCCAGCCGGTTGGCACCGTTCTGAATCAGGGTCGTTTTATGCCGGTGAATATCGGCAGAACGGATCTTTCCCTTTCCGCCCATCCGGATTGCAGCGGCAAATGTTTTTCCGCCGGGAGCTGCACAGCAGTCCAGCACGCGGACATCGTCGCCCACAGGGATTTCGGCACAGAGCACACAGAGTTTAGCCGCCGCATCCTGTACATAGAACAGGCCGTCCTTGAACGCCTGGAGTTTTTCCAGACTGCCCGTGTTGGACAGCACCAGGCAGTCCGGCATCCAGGTGTGGTGCAGAGCCGTAACATTCTCCTGACGGAGCTTTTCAATCAGCTCCTCCGTGGTGATTTTCAGCGTATTCACCTGAACCACCGTCAGCGGCGTGTCATTGTTGGCTGCCAGCATGGGCTCAAGTCTGTCCTTGCCCACATAGCTTTCCAGAAGATCAATCAGCTCCTGAGGGTGGCTGTAGCGCACATCCAGGGATTTCGGCTCATTGAGCGTTCCCTTGGTGCGGATGGCGTTGCGCAGCACCGCATTGACAAGGCCGGGTGCAGAACGCTGCCACCAGCAGTAGTGCTTGGTAAGGGCCACTGCCTCATTGACAGCAGCGGAGCCCGGAATCTTATCCAGCTCATAGATCTGATACAGACCCATGTGCAGGATATCCCGGATCAGCGGATGAAGATTGCGCACCTTTCCTCTGAGCAGCTGCTGCAGCAGGAAGTCCAGAAGTCCCCGATTCTGCAGAACGCCGTAGCACAGACGGGTTGCCAGAGCCGCATCACGACGGTCCAGATGATCCCGTTCAATGTAATCTTTCAATACGCCGTTGGACCATGCTGCACGCTTGCGGCAGGCAATCAGCGCATCCAATGCTGTTTCTCTGGCTCCCATTGTTTATCCCTCCAAAGGATGACCACGGAAATAATCCGGTGCAGCCATCCGCTTTCCGCCTTCTGCCTGCAGAACGCGGATCTCAATCACGCCGTCGGCGCAGGCCATCCGGAGTCCGGTTTTGGTCAGGCCCAGAATCGTTCCGGGGGCGGCGTTGGTTTTTTCATTCAGTACCGCAGTCTGGTACACTTTAAAGAGCTTTCCATTCAGCTGCGTGGTTGCCACAGGCCACGGATTGAGGCCGCGGACGTGGTTATGAATCTGCCGTGCAGTTTTGCTCCAGTCGATGGGGCTCATGGACTTATCCAGCATGGGTGCAAGGGTAATCTTGCTCTCATCCTGTGCCTCAGAGGTCACCGTTCCGTCCTCTACGCGGTGCAGCGTTCTGTCCAGCAGATCTGCGCCCAGCACCGCCAGACGGTCCAGCAATTCTCCTGCGGTTTCATTTTCATCGATAGGAGTTCTGGCCACATCGATGATGTTTCCGGCATCCATCTGATGCACCATATACTGGGCCGTAACGCCGGTTTCCTTCTGTCCGTCCAGTACCGCCCACTGATAAGGTGCGGATCCGCGATAGCTGGGCAGAATACTGGCATGGATATTGATGCAGCCCTTTGCTGGCACATCCAGAACCTTCTGGGGAAGGATCCGTCCGTAAGCAACCACAGCAATTACATCCGGCTTCAGCTCCCGCAGCGTTTCCACGGATGCATCATCCCGGAAGTTTTCCGGCTGGAATACCGGCAGCGCATTTTCCAGTGCCACTTCCTTAACCGGAGAGATGGTCAGCTTCATGCCTCTGTTTTTCGGGCGGTCGGGCTGTGTGTAGACACCCACCACCTCAAAGCCGTCAGCGATGATTTTTTTCAGGCAGGTCGCCGCAATATCCGGCGTTCCCATGAATACAATTCGCATGGAATTCCCCCTTTTCAATCCTTTCCGGCAGTTCCGGAATCAGTCTTCGTCGTAGGACAGCTCGTCTTCATCCAGAAAACGTTCCATCACTTCAGTATACATAATGCCGTCCAGGTGGTCCAGCTCATGGCAGAAGCAGCGGGCTGTCAGTTCCTCACCGTCTGTCTCGAACCAGTTGCCGTCCCGATCCTGGGCACGGACCTTTGCATAGTTGGGACGCTTTACCAGGCCGTATTTTCCCGGCAGGCTCAGGCAGCCCTCAGGTCCGACCTGCTCACCGGAAGTTTCCACCAGGGTCGGATTTACCAGTTCCACGATTTCTTCGCCGTTGTCCACAATCACAACTCTGCGCAGAATGCCCACCTGGGGTGCGGCAAGTCCCACACCGCCGGCTTCCTCCAGCGTTTCCCGCATGTCGTCCAGAAGACGGTGCAGGCGGCTGTCAAATTTCACCACTGCCTTGCAGGTTTTGTGCAAAGCCGGGTCTTTTGTTGTCAGAATTTTCCGAATACCCATAGTAATCCTTCCTTTTAGTCAAATCCGTTTACATCGGCAAATGCCGACACCCCCCGATTTTCACGGTCGGCGGCAAACTGACGCAGCAGATGCGCCAGAAGCTGCCGCAGCTGCCGGTCCATTTTACAGCGCAGCGTCAGCCGGTATCGGAAGTGATAATTGATCTTCGGCACCGGACAGGCCGCAGGCCCGAGAACAGTGCACGTTTTCTGTTGATAAGGTTCCTGAGACAGGCAGAAATTGAGGCTGTCCCGAAATTTTGCCGCACCCCGGAGCACTCTGCCTTCTTCAAGTCCCGAAAACTGAATGCTGACGATGTCGCCGAAAGGCGGCAGATTCTGAATCTTCCGCATGGGAAGCTCCAGCTCATAAAATCCTTCATAATCCTGCCGGGCCGCAAGGGTCATCACTCTGTGTTCCGGAACCATGGTCTGGATCACAGCACGTCCCTCCGCGTCGCCCCGGCCGGCACGGCCTACCACCTGAGTCAGCATCTGAAATGTGTTTTCCGCTGCCCGGTAGGAATCGGCATACAGGCCAAGATCGGCATCCAGCACCCCCACCAGCGTTACATCCGGCAGATTCAGGCCCTTGGCAACCATCTGGGTTCCGATGAGCACCGGAACATGTTCCTTGCTGAAATGTTCCAGAATTTTCTCGTGGGTGTTGACCGCACTGACGGTATCTGCGTCCATCCGGTCGATTTTCATATCCGGAAACAGGCCCTGCAGCTCCTCCTGTGCCTTCTGGGTTCCGATGCCCACCGGTTTGAGGAAGCCTCCGCATTTGGGGCACCGTTTCGGAACCGGCTGGGAATAGCCGCAGTAATGGCACATCAGCCGCTCATTGGCGCTGTGATAGGTCAGTCTTGCGCTGCAGCGGGGACATTCCGGAGCCTCCCGACAGCTTACGCACACCAGTGCCCGGCTGTTGCCCCGGCGGTTGAGGAAAAGAATGGTCTGCTTTCCCGCCCTGGCAGTGTCATAAATTGCCTCCCTGAGGGGATAGCTGTAGGACAGGTCATTGCCCATTCGCAGTTCTTCCCCCAGATCCACAAGATCCACCCGGGGAAGCGCTTTGCCGTTATAGCGATTTTTCAGGGTATACAGCTGATAGATCCCGGATTTTGCACGGTACATACTCTCCACGGAGGGCGTTGCCGAGCCGAGAATCACCAGTGCTTTTTCCCTGTTTCCCCGCCAGATGGCAACTTCCGACGCATCATAGCGGGGATTATTTTCCGATTTGTAGGAATGCTCCTGCTCCTCGTCGATGACAATCAGCCCCAGATTCTGGCAGGGCGCAAACACCGCTGAGCGGGTTCCGAGAACTACCCGGGCCTCTCCGCTGCGAATGCGTTTCCACTGGTCGTACCGCTCTCCTGCCGAAAGGCTGCTGTGCAGGACAGCTACCTGATCTGCAAAATAAGCCGCAACGATCCCCAGCAGCTGGGGTGTCAGCGCAATTTCCGGAACCAGAAGCATTGCGGTTTTGCCTTCCTCCAGACATCTGGATATCAGCTTCAGATATACCGATGTCTTACCGGAGCCTGTGACACCGTAAAGCAGTGCCACTCCGGGTTTTTCCCCGTCCATCTGACGGGACAGGCCTTCGAAAGCCATCTGCTGCTCCTCATTCAGCACCAGAGGACCTTCGACTTTTGCAGGGATCACTTCCCTGCACCGCAGAACTTCCCGGGAGGAAAGCTCCACATATCCCAATTTTTCCAGCCGCTTTACCGTCGCCGATGAGGCTCCCGTAAAGTAGCACAGTTCCTTGACTGCCACGCTTCCGAGGCTGCAGAGCAGCTCCAGCACTGCTTTCTGCATGGCCGCAGATTTCGGTCTGTGGGATGCAAACTCCATAGCTTCCTCAGGAGAAGAAGCCAGCGTAGCGATTTGTTCTGTTTTGTCTCCGGTTTTCTGCCGATAATCCTGCCTGAGGCGGATCCACTCCCTGCTCTGAAGATACTTCAGCGCCTTGCGAAGCTGCTCTTCGTCCGGAACGGCTTCCCGAAGGATTTTTAACTCTCCTTCGCCGCCCAGAGATTCCAGAAGCTCCATAATTTTGCGGGCATTTTCGTCGCTGCAGGCTTTTTCTCGCCACCGGCAGTCGGGGACCGCGGTGTATGTCTCCCGGATCTGGAACCAAAGTCCATCCGGAAGCATAACCCGGACCGCATCATAAAACGTGCAGAAGCACCGTTCCCGCAGGAACGCTGCCAGGTGCAGCATGGTTTCCGAAAGCAGCGGCTCTGTGTCCAGGCACTGCTCCACAGCCTTCAGGCCGTCCTGCGGTGCATCCTCCACAGATAGCACCACACCCTCCGTCCTGCGGTTGCCGCGGCCGAAGGGTACGATGACCCGATGACCGGGCTGCAGTGCCATATTCTGCGGAATACGGTAGGAGTAGGACCGATCAATGGCAAAGGTCGCAGCAGATACAGCGATTTTTGCAATCATGTATATCCCACTCCTCCAGAAAATCAGTTCTTGTATTCTTCCTTGACAGAAGCGGTCAGCTCACCGTCTGCTACTTCATGGATGGCCATGGTGACAGGCTTTTCTTCCAGCTCTTCACCAAGTTCTTCTGCTTCCTCGGCAATCTGACGTGCACGGTGTGCAACCAGGTTCACCAGAAGGTAGCGGCTATCAACATGTTTGAGCATTTCTGCTACAGGGGGGTACAGCATATTCAAAATCCTCCGTTACTTAGATTCGTCTGCAAAAATCTGCAGTATTTGATCGACGCAGGTTTCCACCCGGTCGTTGACCACAACATGATCGTACGCAAAGCGCTGGTCCATTTCCCAGCTTGCACGCGCAAGACGCTGAGTTACCTGCTCATCAGAGGTATCTCCCCGGCCGCGCAGCCGGCGCTCCAGCTCTTCCATACTGGGGGGCATGATAAAAATCAGGGTTGCATCCGGTCGTTTTGCCCGGACAGCGAATGCACCGTTGGGTTCCACATCCAGAACCACGTCTCCCTGCTCCAGCTTTTCCTCCAGCTGTCCGCGGGGGGTGCCGTAGTAGGTGCTGTTGTGCTCGTCGTATTCCAGAAATTCCCCGTCAGCAATCATCTGCAGGAATTTTTCCCGGCTGACGAAATAATAATTCACGCCGTCCTGCTCTCCGGGTCTGGGGCTTCTGGTAGTTGCAGATACCGAAAACCGCAGATTTTTCCGGGCTTCCATGACCTGCTTGAGCACTGTGCTTTTGCCAACTCCGGATGCACCGGAAATTACATAAAGTCTGCCTTTGCTCATGACTCCTCCTCTTCATACACCGTTCCCTGCTTATCCGACCACCGGCTGACAATGGTTTCCGGCGGGATCGCAGAGAGAATAACATGGTCCGTGTCCATGAGAATCACCGACTTGGTTTTGCGTCCGTAGGAAGCGTCGATCAGCATTCCCCGCTCTTTTGCCTCCTGAATAACGCGCTTTATCGGCGCAGAATCGGGAGAAAGAATGGAGAGCAGCCGTCCCGCCGCAATCATACTTCCGAATCCAATGTTGATCAGTTTCATTCGCTCACCTTATTCGATGTTCTGGGTTTGTTCGCGGATTTTTTCCAGTTCTGCCTTAATGTCCACAACAACCCGTGCCATACGAACATCAGAGCACTTGGAGCCAATGGTATTGGCTTCTCTGTTCATTTCCTGCAGCAGGAAATCCAGCTTTCTGCCCACAGCTCCGCCGTTGGTCAGCATGGAATCCATCTGCTGCAGATGGCTGCGCAGGCGGACGGTTTCCTCATCTACAGCGACCTTATCCGCAAAAATGGCAGCCTCGGTCAGAATCCGGCTTTCGTCGATGGTGGTGCTTTCGAGCACTTCGCGAAGCTTGGCTTCCAGCCGTGCGCGGTAATCCGCAACGGTCTGGGCGCTGCCCTCTTCCACCTTTGCCACCAGGTCCAGAATGGTCTGTCCCCGGGAACGAAGATCCCGGTCCATGGCAGCCCCCTCAACGGTCCGCATGGCATCATATGCCTCCAAGGCATGAGAAACAACTGTCAGCAAATCAGACAGGATCTGTTCCTCGTCTACTTCCGGCTTTTCCACCACGAAAACCTCGGGCAATCTGGAAACTGCAGATGCACTGATATCGTCCTGAACACCGTATTCGGCCACCATCTGACGCATAGCGCTCAGGTAGCCTTCCACAACAGAAGGATTCAGGCTGATTTTAACACTGTCAGCACCTGCACCTGCCATAGAAATATAGACATCCACTTTGCCGCGGGTGATGGCGTTTTTGACTGCCTGCTTGACTGCATCCTCTGCAAAGGACAGCGCTCTGGGCAACTTAACTGTGCAGTCCAGGTAACGGTTATTCACCGAACGAATCTCAACCGTGAACTCCCGTCCGTTGACGGTTTCCACGGCACGGCCGTAGCCGGTCATACTTTTTATCAAGGTAATAATCCCCTTTTTCCCGGAGCACCACCCGAAGGGCAGTGCTTTCCGTTTTTCCTTATATTCCTGTGATTTCAGCTATCCTACTCATCCGACACGGGCCGCAGAATAACCGATACACTGTAGGTTCCAACTTCACCGCAACCGGCATAGTTGCCACCCAGGGCCACTTTTGCCTTTGCTGTAAAGGTTCCTGCTTCCTCTTCAGCCAGATCCACCGTAACCTTAATGTCCGACAGCGACAGAGAATTGATCACATCCTTGACACCGCGGATGGAAATCTTAAGCTGTGTCGTCAGGATTTCCGCTTCCATACCCTCTGGTACATTGACAGGGGTAATGTTGGTAACTGTCATCTGCCGGGTTTTCAGCGTCGGGAAGCTGACATTTACAGCCGCACGGGTAACACCGGACAGATTGGTGATGCCTTCAGGAAGGTCAAATTCAAAGTTCAGCTTCGTATCATTGGGGATCTCACCCAGATTCAGGGTACCGATCTCCAGATTTCTCAGGTTCTTCAGAGCCGCATCGCTTCCGGCTACCCAGATGCTCTTCGGTTCCACATTCCATGTGCAGGTTGCTTCTGTTGCACCGCCGCCGGCATTTACCTTGACCACCAATGGAATCTCCATTTTACGCAGGATCTTCACTTCCAGGTGGACTTCGGAAGTATTGGTGGTTACCCAGGCACCGTCCACCGGTTCGTCGTTTGCATCGCACAGAGTATACCGGTAGCTTTCATTGATGGACTCCGTCCGCCCGGACAGGTCCACATCAATTCGGGCATGATGGATCTTATCGATGACCATATCAGGGCCTTTGACGTTGATCTGCGCATAATCAAACACAGGATTATCCTTGTCCGAAATGTACTCTTCCGGCAGGGAGCCGGTGTAGCGCACCTGAACGGGAATATCCTTGCTTGCCCGGTTGGCAATTTCCACCGTCAGTCTGGGGGGATCGCCGTTAAGAATCTGCAGGGAGTTCTGCGGGATGCTGCTGGGATAGGAAATGCTGTACAGCAGAGTCTGCTCTCCGGCAGAATAGATCGTGCTCAGATCTGCCTCAACCAGAATGTCAGAGCTTTTCAGCTTATTCAGATAGGAGCGGTTGCCGGCCAGTTCCACAGCAATGGTAGGATTTTCATCGTTCATCAGCATGAGCTGCTTTTCTGCCAGTGCAGATTCGCCGCGGAAAACAACAGGAACGTTATGATATATCTCCGTACCGCCGGGTTTTTCCACAGTAATGACATATGCCCATATGCCCAGTGCAAGCACCAGAGACAGCAGTGCCGTCAGAATCTTACTGTTTTTCATCCGAATCCGCTCCCTTCTGCTTATGCTTCAGGTGCTGGCGAAGGCGGACCGTCAGGGCCTGATCTTTTTCGCTGCTTTCCGGCATCAGTTCATTGTGCAGCAGCTTCTCCAATGTTTTGGAAGCCAGATGTCGCTTGAGCATGCCGTTGACCGCAACGGAAATCGTGCCGGTTTCCTCGGAAACAATGACAACCACCGCATCCGTAGCTTCAGAAAGGCCCACACCTGCCCGGTGACGAGTACCCAGATCTGCGCTCAGGCGCTTACTGTCAGACAGCGGCAGCACACAGCCGGCTGCAGCCACCCGTCCGTCCCGGATTACCATAGCACCGTCATGAAGAGATGCTTTTGGAAAGAAGATATTCCGCAGCAGCTGCTCGGAAACCTGGCCTTCAATGGTGGTACCGGTTTTGATGAACTCGTCCAGCGGATTGCCTCTTGCAAAGCAAATCAGCGCACCAACCTTTTCCTGGCTCATCACGTCACAGGCCTTGACCACCTGTTCAATGACAGGATCGATGGATTCGTCTGTTTTTCCGGAGCTGAGCAGCTCAGCAATCCGGACATTGCCCAGATGATCGATCATTCTTCTCAGTTCAGGCTGGAACAGGATTACCAAAGCAATCAGACCGACCGTCAGAAACTGATCGAAAATATAGCTCAGCGCATACAGATTCAGTATATCTGCCAGGGAGGCAAGCACCAAGGCGCCTACCACCACTCTGAAAATGCGCGATCCGCCAGAAGTACGAATTCTGGGCAGAATCTGGTAAATAAGAAATGCAACCAGAAGAATATCCAGATAGTCTGACCACTTCATATGGGGCAGCTGCTGGAAAAACTCAACAATAGCCTCTTCAAGCATTCTTGTACCTCTTTTCTTTCACTTTCTTCCCGGTCTATACAGATACCGAGCCTATTTTATCCTTTACATTATATCGGAAAACCTGTCCAATAGCAAGAGAAATTCTGCTGAATTTTCATTCTGTCACTCAGCAATTCTTGACACATCCCCTGCACAAAGTCAAAAACCTCTCAGGCAGGCGGGCCCGAGAGGTTTTTGCAAATCATTCTTCCAGCAGACATACTGCGTGACAGGACATGCCCAGTCCCTCACCCGTAAATCCCAGTTTCTCCTCCGTGGTAGCTTTGACATTGATCCGGCTGCAGTCGCAGTTCAGCGCAGCGGCAATGTTTTGGACCATCTGCGGAATATACGGCTTGAGCTTGGGACGCTGCGCAATCATGGTCACATCCACGTTGCCCACCCGGTAGCCCAGTGCCATCACCTTCCGGGCCGCAATGGTCAGCAGCTCCAGCGAATCCGCACCCTTGTAGGCCGGATCGGTGTCCGGAAAATGCGTGCCAATGTCTCCCAGTGCTGCAGCGCCCAGAATGCAGTCCGTAACTGCGTGCAGCAGCACATCTGCATCGGAGTGACCGTCCAGCCCCAGTTCGTAGTCAATTTTCACACCGCCCAGAATCAGGTCCCTTCCGGGAACCAGACGGTGAACGTCGTATCCATGTCCGATTCTCATTTTGATTCCTCCAGAAGCATTTCTGCAATTTTCAGGTCCATGGGGGTCGTCACCTTCAGGTTGCGTTCGTCCCCCTCAACAATTTTCACGCGAAAGCCCATATGCTCCACAGCAGAGCAGTCATCCGTTACTTCAGCGCCGTCTTCCGCTGCTTTCTTCAGTGCGCCCCGCAGCAGGTCGAAGTCGAATACCTGCGGTGTCTGAACCGCATACAGCGAAGCCCGGTCGGGCGTATGGTCCACAACAGCACCCTTAACCACCTTGATGGTATCCTTTACCGGGACAGCCGGTGCCGCAGCGCCGTAGGCATCTGCCGCACGCACGACCCTGTCGATCACACGGCCCGTAATCAGCGGTCTTGCACCGTCCTGAATGGCTGCCAGCTGAACCTTCGGCGACAGGGCATTGAGTCCCAGGCCCACAGATTCCTGCCGGCTTTTTCCGCCGACCACCACAGCGGTCACCTTGGACATATCGGCGCAGAGTCTGGAAATGGGCATAATCAGATCTTCTCTGGTCACAATGACAATCTGCCGGATTACGTCACATTCCTGAAATGCCCGGACCGTTCTGACGATCATGGGTTCTCCGTTCAGCGGAGCCATCACCTTGTCAATTCCGCCCATCCGGGAAGCAGAGCCTGCCGCCACGATAACTGCTCCGCAGTATTTGACGGGAAGGACTTTTCTTGCACCGTCAGTCAGCTTTGAAATATCCATGTTTACAACTCCATTATGATTTTCCGGAAGAAATCACCCCGGACGGCAAAATTCTTAAACTGGTCAAAAGATGCACTTGCGGGGCTTTCCAGCACCACATCCCCGGATTCAGCCGCAGCAGCTGCCGCCCGGACCGCGCCTTCAAAATCACCGCAGTCCACAATTTCCGGGCAGCCGGGCCGATAGTCTGCACAGTTTTCCACCGCTGCCCGGATTTTCGGACCGGTGGCGCCGCCCAGAAACAGTTTTTTAACGTGGGCACAGATTTCCGGTCCCAGAACGTCATAGGGAATTTTCTTGTCGTAGCCGCCGGCAATCAGAATCACCTTTTCCGGGAAACTGCGCAGGCCGGCAATGGTACGGCTGGGAGAGGATGCGATGGAATCGTTGTAGTAGCGCACCCCGTCCTTGATTCGGACAAGTTCGATTCTGTGTGCCACGCCGGGGAAGTTTCTGGCTACCTTGCGGATGGTCTCGTCGCTGACAAGTCCCTCCACCACTGCGATGGCAGCCATATAATTTTCCACGTTGTGCTCTCCCGGAATCAGAATATCCTCTTTTTTCAGGATTTCCGTTCCGTTTCTGAGGATTCTGTCCCCGTCCAGACGAACCGTGGCGTCCTTTCCCTGACGGGAGAAGGTTCTGGTGATGCCGTTGCCCCGGAATTCGCGGGTGATTTCGTTATCGGCATTGATTACAAGGATATCATCTTTTCCCTGATAGCGGTAAATATTCTGCTTTGCCCAGATGTATTCCTCCATATTCTTATGGACATCCAGATGGTTGGGAGCCAGGTTGGTTACCAGAGCCACATGGGGGCTTCTGGTCATATCCATCAGCTGGAAAGAGCTCAGCTCCACAACTGCCATATCCTTTTCTGTCATCTCCGGAACCTTTTCCAGCAGAGGTGTCCCGATGTTGCCGCCCAGGTAAACCCGGTATCCTTCGGCCTTGAGCATCTCAGAAATCAATGTTGTGGTGGTCGTCTTTCCGTCAGAGCCGGTAACCGCCAGAATTCTGCAGGGGCACAGCTGGAAAAACACCTGCATTTCGGAGGTAATCTCTGCGCCCTGCTGACGCAGCTGCTCCAGTGCGGGATTAGCCGGATGCATTCCCGGTGTCCGGAAAACCACATCCGCCTGCACATTTTCCAGGTAGTGCTCGCCCAGGCTCAGCCGGCAGCCCTGTTTTTCCAGCTCCAGGACCTCCTCATCCAGCTTTTCCCGGTCGGTCCGGTCGCATCCTGTAACTTCACAGCCAAATTTCAAAAGCAGCCGTACCAAGGGTCGGTTGCTCACGCCCAGTCCCAAAACGGCAATTCTCTTTCCGCACAGACCACGGAAATAGGATTCAAATGGTGTTTTCATTCCTACCAGCCTCAATTCCTATCAGTTTGGACGCAACATTTCCGGAATCCGCCGCTGTCACGTCATATTCTCACATCATAAGTATAGACCTCTGAGAAAGAATTTGCAAGACATTTGACAATCGGCCTGCTTTGCTGTACAATATTTTCACTACCAGGTCGGACAGCCGCGGGGAGATGCCGAAAGGCGCTCCGTGAGGAAAGTCCGGGCTCCACAGGGCAAGGATAACGGGTAACGCCCGCCGGGGGTGACCCCAGGACCAGTGCAACAGAGAGATACCGCATCGGAAGGCTTTGTCCATCCGGTGTAAGGGTGAAAAGGTGCGGTAAGAGCGCACCCGGTTCATGGAGACATGAGTCCGATGTAAACTCTATCCGGAGCAACACCGTGCAGGGGACAACAGGCTCGCCCGGCCGTCCCCAAGAGGTGGCTGGAACCCAGGAGCAATTCTGGGTCTAGATAGATGGCTGTCAAGACAGAACCCGGCTTACAGACCTGCGTCGTAAAAAGCACCGCTCAGCGGTGCTTTTTTATTTTTGTTCCTGCATTACCCGCTCCACTGCTTTTTCCTAGGGCCGGATAATTGTAAGTACGCATTTTCCCCTTCATTTTCTTCTGAACCGCGGGAATCGCCAGCATGGCCCCCACCATCTGCAGAATCCATCCCATCTGCTTTTGAAGAAAGTTGCAGAAATGGTTCTGTCTGTAGAATTTGTAATTGGCCTCGATCTGCTCAATCAGCCGGTGCAGCTGGCCGGACGCAGGGAACATATACACGGGATAACAGGACACAATCAGCACCGACTCCGGATGGATCCCTGCAGATAAAGCGCAGGATGCGCAGTGTGGTGCTGTTTTCCCCCTGAGACTTTCCTTTACAACCAGAATCTTCATAATCTTCTCTTTCAATACACAAATCTTTTTTCAGTTTACCATACTGTCTCTGTGCCGTTATTCTCACGCAATTTACAGGTTGAAACCAGAAATTTCCGGGAATCCTTATTGTGACCATACTCTCGGAAAAAGGGGAAACAATATGCTGGAGCTTATCAATCTGTGTAAGGATTATTCTGCAGGAGGAAATCGCAGCCGGGTGCTGAAAAATATCAGCCTGCAATTTCGGCAGAAGGAATTTGCTGCCATTCTGGGGCCATCCGGATGCGGAAAAACCACGCTGCTGAATATTATCGGCGGCCTTGATCACGATTTTTCCGGAAATCTGCGGATTAACGGTCGTTCCACCGAAAAATTCGGCGAACGAAACTGGGATCACTATCGGAACCACTCTGTGGGCTTTGTTTTTCAGAGCTATAACCTGATCCCCCACCAGACCGTTCTTCAGAATGTGGAGCTGGCGCTGACCCTGTCGGGAATTCCCCGCCACCAGCGCCGGAAAATGGCCCTGCGTGCCCTGGCAAAGGTGGGACTGAGCGAGCATCTGCGGAAAAAACCCTGCCAGATGTCCGGCGGTCAGATGCAGCGGGTGGCGATTGCCCGGGCCATCGTCAACGAACCGGATATCATTCTGGCGGATGAGCCCACCGGCGCTCTGGACACCGCCACCAGCATTCAGGTCATGGAGCTGCTCAAGGAAATTTCCAAAGATCGGCTGGTAATCATGGTCACCCACAACCCGGAGCTGGCCAGTCGCTACGCAACCAGAACCATCCGGATGCTGGACGGTGAAATTGTTCAGGATTCCAATCCCATGGACCTGAGCGAATCCGTTCTGGAGCAGCCCGCAGCCAAACCAGCTGTCCGCAAACGCTCCGCCATGTCTTTTTCCACAGCTTTTGCTCTTTCTGTGAAAAATCTGATGAGCAAGAAAACAAGGACCGCCCTCACTGCCTTTGCCGGCTCCATCGGAATCATCGGCATTGCCATGATCTTCGCCATTTCCCAGGGTGCAGAACTGTACATCCGAAATGTGCAGGAGGAAACCCTTTCGGCATATCCGCTGACCATTGATGCCACCATTCCGGACATGTCTGCCCTGATCCAGATGTTCATGGACGGCACGCAGCCCCAGTCCGGAACGGATACAGGTCATGTTTCGGCCCGTCCCATGATGGCGGACATGGTCCGTGTACTGTGCCAGCGGGACAAATCGCAGAACAATCTCCAGGCCCTCAAGGACTATCTGGAACAACGGATGGACAAAGATCCGGAGCTGAAAGCCTCCCTCAACGGCATTGCTTACGGCTACGGCACAGAACTGCCCGTATATACCCGGGACCCTTCCGGAACGGTTCTTCACTCAGACTCCGGGGAAATCCTGTCGGAGGTAATCCGCAGCAATCTGGGCATGGAGCTGGGCACACTGGGAAGCGCAGGCACTTCCATAGGACTTCCGGTCAGCCTGTGGACCGAACTTCTTCCCGGAAAGGACGGTGCTCCCGTCAATCCCATTCTATACAGCCAATATGATCTGGTCCACGGAAAATGGCCGGAAAAAGCCGACGAAATTCTGCTGGTTCTGGATGAACACAACCAGCTGGAGGACCTGACCCTGTTTGCCCTTGGCCTTCGGAGCAAAGAAGAGATGGATACGCTGTTCGAAGGCTCCGGAGATGCTTCCCGGGAAACCTGGACTTACGAGGATCTGAGCCGCATGGATTTTCGGGTCATTCTCCCTGAAAACGCCTTTGCACAGGCCGAAGACGGTCGTTATGTAAATCTGACAGAGCAGCCCCAGGCGCTGCCCGATCTGTTCCGTCACGCCCTGCCCCTGCACATCTGCGGAATTATCCGACCAAACTGTCAGACGAAAATTCCCATGCTTTCCGGTACCGTGTGCTACACCCACGGGCTGACGGAATACCTGGCCGCCTCTGCAGAAAGGTCCCCGGCAGTTCAGGCGCAGCTGAAAGACAAAACCACCGATCTGTTTACCGGACTTCCCTTCCCCACTGCCGAAACCGCTTTCTCGCCGGACGGCGGGTATTCTTCCGCCACACTGGACGAGAATCTGAAAAAACTTGGTTATGTCAATCTGGAAGCCCCGGCATCCATCTGCTTTTATGCCGCAGGCTTTGACGGAAAGGCACAGATCACCGATGCCATCTCCGACTACAATCAGACTGTCCCGAAGCTGTCCCAGATTCGCTACACCGACTATGTAGGTCTGGCCATGCGGTCCGTTTCCGCAATGATCTCTGCAATCACCCGGGTACTGATTGGGCTGGTTGGGATTTCCCTGCTGGTGTCCTCTATCATGATCGGTGTCATTACCCTGATTTCTGTTCAGGAGCGGACGAAGGAAATCGGAATTCTTCGGTCCATGGGTGCCTCCAAATCCAACATTTCTGCCCTGTTCAATGCAGAAACCGTCATCATCGGTCTGCTGTCCGGCGGGCTGGGTGTTGGGATCACAGCCCTTGCCTGCGGACCTCTGAACAAGCTGATTCTGCGCACCACCGGAATTTCCGGTCTTCAGGCCCATCTGTCCTGGCAGGCAGCGCTGGTTCTGATCGGAATCAGCGTGATCCTGACTGTATTATCCGGTGCCCTTCCTGCCCGCAGTGCCTCCGGTAAGGACCCGGTTGCCGCCCTGCGCTGTGAATCCTGACCGGGTTGAAATTCAGCGCTGCCCGCTGCAAAATTGCTCTTTTCCCAGCTGCAAAAAAACTCCGGACCGCACAGGGTCCGGAGTTTTTGATTTTTACAGGAACATGGATACGGCACCCACAAGCAGGGCCATCAGGGGATACGCAAGATAATTGACGATTCGGCTGCTTCTGCCCTTTTCTCCATTGTAAAAATGGACCAGAATAAACGCCATGGGCGATGCCAGGTAAAACGGCGATGCGATCACGCAGATTCCCGCTGCGGCAACGCCTGCCAGATTCCGGTACATGGGCATCTGGCGCATATACCACATGATGGTGATCATAATCAGCAGGAAGGCCGCAAACTGAATCCGCATCATTTCAACCCAGACAAAGGCTGCCGCCAGCACCAGAATGCGGATTGCCAGGTTTTTGCCGCTCTTTGCAGCATACCGGTTGAAAAAGTAGAGTACGACCAGCCCCAGAACCAGACCAAACACCGGATTCTGAACATCAGTGCTGAAGAAACTGCCTTTTACCACCATATCAAAGGGAACCTCTGCAATCACCGCAAGGCCCAGCAGGCGCAGCAGATAATTGCGGAAACTGGATGTATGGAGGAATCCTTCTGTCAGGAGCAGAGCAAACAGCGGAATTGCGCAGGTTTCCAGGGCCTGAATGACCAGCGCTGCCGTGGCACAGGCCATCATGGACGGGTCGCTCTGCATCTTTTCCAGAAGCTGCTGCGCCCCCTGATCCACTCCCAGAATCATGTTCTGCAGAATGCCCCGGCCGAAAAGTCCGATTCCGGTCAGCAGCAGCGCCCAGGTCCGGATTACACCGGCATGGAGGCCTTTTGATTTTGTAGTTTGAAGTGTTTCCATGTTTTTCTCCTTTGATTATGATTGTGAGACCTGAGGGAGCAGAACCGCAACCGCACAGGCAGGCAGCTGCAGCGTCTGTCCGTTCTGAAGCACCGGATTTCCGTCTGCGGACAGCTTTGCTGCCAGATACCAGCCGTCATAGCCGCTCAGATCCGCCTGCGCCGGTTCCTTATCGATGTTCATCAGAATAATGCAGCTTTTCTCGCCCCAGGTTTTCCGGACTGCGCTGACGCAGCCCTTGTTCAGATTGGTTTCCACCGACGGTATGCCGTGAGAAATCACGGGCAGTGCATTACGGATGGCGATGGCCTGCCTGTAGTAATTCCAGACAGAGGCATCGTCCCCCATCTGGCTTTCCAGACTGCCCATAGGGTAGCTTTCCGGCAGGATACACCCCGGCAGAGGCTGCGTGGTTCCCCGATCCCGGGCGTCGTTCCAAAGCATGGGAGCCCGGAAGGAGGGATCATCATTTCCGCCGCAGACCATTCCCAGCTCCTCGCCGTAGTAGACAAAGGCGCCGCCGCTCATGAACAGGTTCATGGCACCGCCCAGTTTCGTTTTGGCAGGGTCCCGGCCGGCAAAGCCCGCAATTCTGCCCACATCATGATTGGACAGAAACGGCGCGTCGATATACTCCGGATTGGCCGCCCGGTAGGCTGCATCCGCCTTTTGCAGTGCTGCAGCATAGGTGCTGACCACGGACGGATTGCCCGCCCCCTGAAGTACCTTTGTTATTTTACCATTGTTATCTCCAAATGCATAGTCAAAAATGCTGGTTATTCCGCTTTTATAATACTCCTTGATGGTTGAAAAGCTGTCCCATACCTCGGCAACCAGATAACAGTCCGGTTTTATGGAAGTCGCCGTCCCGCTGAGCCAGGAGAGAAATGCAATATTCTTTTCCGTCTGACCGGAATAAAACTCCTTGACCGCATCCAGCCGGAAGCCGTCAGCGCCCTTGTCCAGCCAGAACTGCATGATCTGCACAATTTCCTGACGCAGGTTTTCGTTGTCCAGATTCAGATCCGGCATATCCGGGCTGAACCGGCTTTCGTAAAACCAGTTTCCGGTTCCCTCCACCGGGGTATAGCCGGAAGGGCCGCTTTCCGCCTGAAGAAAATTGTAGTAATCCACGTATTTGCAGACTTCTGCATCAGGCTTTTCTCCCACCGGAAGTGTTTTCAGATAGTTCACAGCCGTCCGAAACCAGACATGGTCACTGCCGGTGTGATTAAGCACCAGATCCAGAATCACACGGATGCCGCGCTTATGGCATTCGCCCATCAGCTCCTGAAAATCCTCCATGGTTCCGTAGGACGGATCGATGGAAAGGTAGTCCGAAACATTGTACTTGTGGCAGGTTGTGCTCGGATGAACGGGCATCAGCCAGATGCCGTTGATTCCCAGCGTCTGCAGGTAATCCAGCCGGGAAATAACGCCCTTCAGGTCCCCGATGCCGTCCCCGTCGGAATCGCAGAAGGAATAGACAAAGATTTCGTACCAGGTCCGGTAGGCATCGTCGGTGCTCTGGGAAAGCAGTGCAATTTCCTTCAGGGCCTGCTCCGTCCGGGGTGCCGCCGCAGCAGGCTCAGAACCTGCAGATGCCCCCGAAATTTCGGGGGCATCCCAGGAAACGGCCGTAGGGTCCTCCGCCGGTGCGGCACAGCCCGCCAGCAGAAGCACACTGAGCAGAATACTCAGCCATTTCACAGTAGTTTTCATAATATTATCCCTTCACAGAGCCGCTCATGGCCTCCTGATAGAACTTCTGCGTCACCATGAACAACAGTGCAATCGGAATGGATACCAGCACTGCACCGGCGCAGAAGCGGACAAACCAGGTATCCACATACTCTTTTTCCAGCATGCTCCACAGTCCGATGGACACGGTAAAATACTTTGCCTCCGTGCGGACAATGACCTTTGCAAAAATGAAATCCACCCAGGGTGCCATGAACGACGTGATGATCTGATAGACAATCATGGGCTTACTCAGCGGCAGGGTGATTTTGGTAAAGATCTGCCAGCGGGTGCAGCCATCTATGGCCGCAGCCTCGTCCATCGCCTTGGGAATGGTGTCCATATAACCCTTCATAACATAAAATCCGGTTCCGGCCCCCGCCGAAAAGACGATAATCAGGGCAAGCAGAATTCTATTTCCCTCAGTCATTCCCAGGGCCTTGAGAATAAAGTACACAGCAACCATGGACATAAAGCCCGGGAACAGGTTCAGGATCATGGCCATGTTCATATACGGTCTGCGCAGTTTCCACTTCAGCCGGCTGGTGCAGTAGGAAACGCTCAGCACAAAGAACGTACTGATGATGCACGAGCAGCTGGCAATGAAGAGCGTATTGAGAAACATCCGGGGGAAGTTCATCACGTTAAACTCCGTAAACAGCGCCTTATAGTTGTTCAGCGTATAGTGTACAGGCAGGAACGTGTTGATGAACTGTCCTTTTTCTTCTCTGAACGACTGCATAATCAGCCAGAAGAAGGGAACCAGCCACAGAATACACATGGCAGCCAGGAAAATATAGATGACCGCATCCACGGATCTTTCCTTCCTGCGTGCCGAGCGGTCCACATAGGAAAGCACATATTCTGCCGCTGCAGCAATCCAGTACAGCCAGAACCAGACGGGAACCACAGAAATTTTTTCCGCAAACACATAGCCGATATGTCCCTGCAGCACAATCACCAGCAGAATTACCAGCGGGGTCAGTGTTCCTGCAAAGCCGCCGACAACCGCAGGCCTGCGTTTTTTCAGCAGTGCACCCAGAAGCATCAGCACAGGAGAAATCAGCAGAACTGTCATGGAAATGGCAAACACATATGCTGCCACGCCCCGGCATTCTCCCCGAAACAGGGCAATCACGAAATCCAGCGCGAACCAGCTTCTTGCCCCGTCGGGAAGGACCGTTTCGCGGATGGTGATCACAGGCAGAAATATCAGACCGAGCAGAAGCAGGCCGGCAAGGGCCGCCGTCCAGATTCTGTTCCGGAAACCGGAGAAATTCTGCCCGGGGGTCTTCACATTTTTACGCACATCACATTCCTCCTTTCAATATCCGGAATTTATCTGAAGCCCTCTTCATCTTTGTACGATCCGGTGCTCCGGTAGGTAATCAGAGAAACAGCAGCCAGAACCACAAAGGTGAAAATGCCGATAACCGCACCGAGATTGTATTTCTGCTGATCCACCGACAGCTTGTACAGCCAGGTAACCAGCAGGTCCGTTTCGCCGGCAGAGTTTCCGATACTCACCGGCTCGCCCCGGGTCAGCAGGTAAATCACGTTGAAGTTATTGATATTTCCGGTAAAGGAAGTGATCAGATAAGGTGTCAGCACGAACAGCATGTAAGGCAGCGTAATGTAAAAGAACTGCTTGATAGCACTGGCGCCGTCAATTTTTGCGGCCTCATACTGCTCTGCCGGGATATTTTTCAGAATACCGGTGACCTGCATGATGGTATAGGGAATACCCACCCACAGGTTAATCACAATGACCAGAACTCTGGCCCAGGTAGCATTCGTCAGGAACGGCAGACTCTGGCCTGCAGCAAGGAACGACCAGCTGCGCAGCATCCGGTTGACGATGCCCTCCGGCTGGAACATGGAACGCATTACCAGCAGCGAAACGAACTGCGGCACGGCAATGGTCATGGAAAGGCAGCCCCGCCAGAGTCCCTTGAAGCGGATGGAAGGACGATTGATGATAATCGCCACAATGGTTCCGAAAATGAAGTTCAGGAAAGTGGCAAAAACCGCCCATGTCAGGGTCCACGCCAGCACAGAGCCAAACTGCTTTCCGATAACGGATCCGGAATCAAAAATTGCCGTGAAATTGGAAAATCCCACCCAATCAAACAGGACCAGGTGATCTCCCTCTTTGGAATAGTTGGTAAATGCCATGCTCATCATGTAGAGCAGCGGCAAAATAGTAAACACCAGCAGGCAGAGGGTAGGCGGTGTCATCAGAAGCTTGTGGACATTTTCATCCAGCAGAGATTTCAGATCTGTCAGGAAACCCGGTGCCTTTCCCTTGGTTTTCTTCAGATAAAGCGCCTTGGCACCGCTGCGGACAGAGGCCTGCCAGAACAGCACCAGCGCCACGCAGATACAGACAGATGCGATTCCGTAAAGCAGGATCAGCTGAGACTGATCTCCCGCTACATACTCATAGACGAATTTTTCCTCGTTCCACACCTTTTCCTGTTCCCGCCAGCCCAGACTGGGCAGCATGGAAATCCAGTACAGCCCACCGCCCGGCATCGCCAGAAATGCGATTCCCGCCAGCTCGATCCCCAGAAAAAGCAATCCCTTGATGATCTGCCCGCTGACCAGATTGCCCAGTCCCATCACCAGGCAGGACAGCCAGACCACCGGTCCGCCGTTTTTCAGAGCCGTCAGCAGCGACGGATTTTTCATTGCTCTGCTGCGGGCGCAGGATGCTTTCGTCAATTCATTTGACACGATGTCATCTCCCTCTTATCGAAATCAAACAGGCGGTGACCAGAGTATTCCGGTCACCGCCACATGCTTGCTGTAAGCAGCTTACGCTATGGAATTACAGACCGGTGTTGTTCAGAGCCTCGTTGAAATCAGCAGTCTTGTCCGCTGCATTTTCTGCAGAGACTTCGCCGCTTACAATGCTCTTGCCCATGTTCTCGGCAGGACCCCAGTAGGTTCCCATTTCGGGAATGGAGGACTGCACAACAGAGGTATTTGCAACGGTGTTGCCCTGAGCGGCAGCCACCACATCGGCAGCAACAGCCGGATCAGACAGCAGAGAAACTGCGCAGGGAATGATGTTGCGCATCTCATAGTGTGCCTTCTGAGCCTCTGCAGAACCCAGATAAACAGCCAGAGCTACAGCAGCCTGCGGGTTCTTGCAGTTGGGGTTGACACCGATGGCCTTGGAGCCGGCAAAAGATCTGAGCTGCTTGGATTCACCGTTGATGGTGATGGAGGGCAGCTGAGCTGCGCCGAAGTTGTCGCCCAGAGCCTTCTGAACAGCATCTGCATCCCAGGTACCGGAGAAGATAGCGTTAACAGAGCCGTCACGCAGGCCGCTCATGCCGGCGCCGTCAGCATCGTTGACAAAGTTGGGGTTGGCAGCCATGTTGACCAGATACTTGGTAACATCAGTGCCGTTGTCGCCGGCGAACTGGATGCCGGCAGCAGCGTCAATGCCGGACTCTCCGAACAGAGTGCCGCCGTTGGCAACATAGAAGGAAGCAATGTACCAGCCGTTGGTCAGAGGGAAGGAAACCTTGCCCTTTTCCAGCATGGTGTCCAGAGACTTGATGTCCTCGTCAGAGAAAACGGACTTGTCGTAGTACATAAACCAGGTATTTGCGGTAAAGGGAACGCCGTAAACGCCGCCATCGGTACCGGTAACGGAAGCGATCATGGAATCGGAGTTATCTGCGATTACCTCGTCCAGATACTTGCCGCCCAGCTGAGCGATTGCGTTGGCCTGCATCAGGGTGCCCAGCTGATCGTTTGCAAACATGTAAACGTCGGCAGCGGCAGCCGGATCGGCAGTGACGTTCTTGGCTGCGTCGCCCTCGGAGCAGACACCGTACTTAAAGGTGATGTTCCATTCCGGATGTGCTTCTGCAAACTTCTTGCACATGGTCTGCAGCCAGCTGTTCTCATCAGCCTGGTCCTCCTGGGGGCCCCAGACGGTCAGGGTCACATCCTCGGTGCCCTTGGTTGCCTCGGTGGTTTCATCGGCAGCAGGCACTGTGGTTTCCGGTGCCTTGGTTTCGTTGTTCTTCCCGTCGGTGCAGCCTGCAAACAGGCCAACGACCATTACACAGGCAAGAAGCATAGCAATGATCTTTTTCATCAGATATTCCTCCCAAAAAAACAATTTTATGCAATCACAGCGCAGATGCTGTCAAAGCCGGATCAGTCAGTCATTCCATATCCGGATGTTCCGTTTTTCGCATCAGCAGACGTTTGTCTTTTGCCGGGAAACATCGGAAACTTTCGAAATATTTCGGAATGTTTCTGTATTTCTGAGTATAGTACCTTTTTTTCAAAACGTCAATATGCATTTTAAAACAGAATAATATTCAGCGTTTACCACAAAACCGCTAACTATTTTTGTATATTTCTTCCAAGCGGAACTTGACGAATTCTTCGTTTGCGCGCGTTTTCGAAACTTTTCGAAACAAACATTGCTTTCTGAATTTGCCTGTGTTATAATAGGGCAAAGTTCTTTAGGGGGGGCGTTTTCATATGGCAACACTCGACGACATCGCCCGGGATCTTGGAGTTTCCAAAAGCACCGTGTCAAAAGCGCTCAACGGCGCCGGAGACGTCAGCAAGGTAACCCGGAAAGCCATTCTGGAGAAGGCAGTGGAGCTGGGCTACTCCCGGGCACTGCGAAGCTCCTCCGCCCCGCGAATCGCAATCTTCATCACACATTACATGGAATATAAGCACCCCGATGACTTTGGCTATGAGATCATCGCCGGATTTCGGCGGCTTGCCGAGCCGGAGGGTTACCGCATCGCGCTGATTTCTCTGGACGAGGCACTGCAGCAGCGCATCTCCTATGACGCTTTCATGCTTGCCGAAAACTATTGCGGCGGCTTTTTTCTGGGGCTGTCCCCGGATGACCCCTGGATGAAGGATTTTGAATCCTGCACCACCCCTACCGCCCTCTATGACACCTGCATCAGCGGAAATCCGAAGGTCACGCATCTGGGTGTAGACTCCGAAGAGGGCCTGGATCTGGCTGTCGGACACCTCAAATCCCTGGGACATACCAAAATAGGCTACCTCAGCTGCGATCTGCAGGCCTATATTTACAAAAGGCGTTATCAGGCGTATTTTCACGCCATGGCCCATCACGGGCTTCCGGCAGAAACCGCCTCAACCGGATACGCCTTCCATATTTCCGACTGCCTTTCCGAGAACCTTCCCCGTCTGCTGGACAGCGGCTACACCGCCTTCATCTGCAGCCACGATCTTCTGGCCAACAGTGTCCTTGTCCACTGCTCCGAACTGGGTCTGCGGATTCCGGAGGACATCAGCATCATCGGATTCGACGACATTCCCCTTTGCCGCTACACCGTCCCCCCGCTTTCCACCATCCGGCAGAACCGGCTTGAGCTTGGCCGCAGCGCATTTTATGCCCTGACCAGCCAGATCAACAACGTCCCGCTGAGTACCCTGCTGCTGCACGCAGAGCTGATTACCCGCTCCTCCTGCGGCCCGGTTTCCGGCTCCGGCCCGATGCCGGAAGAAATCTGAGTCCGGTTTTCAAATGCCCCGGCAGTCCGGGTTTTACAACAAAAACGGAGTGTATCGAAATTCGATACACTCCGTTTCCTGTTATCAGACTGCCCGATAAATCGGATTCTGTTTTGCAGATTTTTTCTGCAATCAAAATCTGTTTCAGCAGCCATGGCAATTATTTACCGCAAACAGTCCGTCACAAAACGGCTCTGTTTTGATGCTTACGCCTCATGAAATACCCTTTTCGGCTTCATTGGCGCAAAGCATTTGAAATCAGGCTCCCACAGGAGGTCTGCCTGCTGCACTCCACAGGAATGCGGCGATCTGACCTCTGGTGCAGGTCTGGTTGGGGCTGAAGTGAGTTTTGTCTGTGCCCTTGGTGATGTTGTTTTCCACTGCCCACAGAACTGCCTTGTAATAGTAGTTCTTGGGGCTGA
>RCNH01000207.1_pt1 | contig 29867 bp, 18 predicted proteins | sample 2041161 | NCBI WGS metagenome assembly RCNH01 (sample SAMN09708215, study PRJNA481090) | Feces metagenome, whole genome shotgun sequencing project. | biome: feces | host: Leptonychotes weddellii | place: Antarctica: Sion Island | collected 2010-03-01 | reverse complement strand
CACACAGAAGATCGTCATTCATTATAACTGCATTGGTCCTTTTGTGGTGCCGGATCGCAAGGACATCCCGGAGCTGGACATCCTTATGGAAACAAGAAAGGGAGTAGCCGTAAGCTACTCCCCAGCAGAAATTGCAAGTTAAGTTTTGAGAATAAAAAAGCAGAGTGTCCGTTACAGGATTTTCTCAAATCCTATAAGGACACTCTGCATGGTCCGAGTGACTGGATTCGAACCAGCGGCCTCTTGAACCCCATTCAAGCGCGATACCAAACTTCGCCACACCCGGATATTCACAAACAGCTGTGTCTCACGACAGCTTGAATATATTAACACACAATTCTGAAAAAAGCAAGTCTTTTTTTAAGAATATCCAAAAAAATGCGAATATATTTTTCGCGCGAGAAAATATTCTGCATATTTGGCATTTTTACTTGAAATTTTGCAGAAAAATAGACTACAGGGGAGAATAGGGAAATTTTATTGCGTTCTGAGGGCTGTATTCTGATGCCGAGGCAGTGGTTTCGGTATGCACAAAGATCAAGTATAAGCAGATATATCAGGAATGCATACGTATGATGCATTCCTGATGCATATATGATATAATTTTATAAAATAAAGGAGGAGGGTAAGTATGGTACGAATACTTGCGGTGGATGATGAATATCCGATTGCACAGTTGCTCCGCGCGAGCCTGAACAGAGCAGGTTATCAGTGCACATGTGCATACGACGGACTGGAAGCGGCCAATCTGATTGACAAAGAAGCATTTGACTTGATTCTGCTGGATATTATGCTGCCCGGTGCCAGTGGATTTGAACTGATGGAGTATATTCGCACGAAAGACATTCCTGTGATCTTCCTGACTGCGAAAAATGCGGTCAGCGACCGGGTTAAGGGACTGAAAATGGGAGCAGAGGATTACATCATTAAGCCTTTTGATGTTCTGGAGCTGCTGGCCAGAGTTGAGGGCGTTCTTCGGCGGCACGGCAAGCTGCAGACGATTCTCAAATACGGAGATCTTGAGATTAACACGGTGTCGATGCAGGTGACGAAGAACGGAGAACTTCTGAATCTGACCCGAAAGGAATATGAGATCCTGCTGCTGTTCGTTCAGAACCCCGGCGCAGTTTTGTCCAAGACAACAATTTACGAGCGCATCTGGGGCGGCGAGTACCCCGATAACACCCGAACAGTGGAACTGCATATTCAGCGTATGAAGAAAAAAGCGGGCTGGGACGAGCAGCTGAAACCGGTGTATGGAATTGGCTACCGTCTGGAGGGATAAACAATGAGCTATCGTCTGCGGCTGATCATCACCATTGTGCTGCTGATTGCGATCACGTTCAGTGTGGGTGGAACGATTCTGCTGTATGCATCTTTTCAGATTTCCCTGAATACAGCTACAAACTCTGCGCTGGATTCCTACAAAAATGTTATGAATATGGTGTGGATCCTGACATCGGTCAATAACCGTATGACACCGCAGGAGCTTGGAGAAGCGCTGGCGCAGATGACAGGAGAGAATGTACATGACTGGCAGGCTGTATCTTTCCGGACGGAAGAGACGAAGATCTTCGGCAGTCGAGATGAAATGATTTCTATCCATGATCTGCCGAACAGGGAAGTGAATCAATGTACTTATCTGACGGTTTCTGACCAATATGGTACGGGACTTCTTGTAGGCAGTCGGGTTGAAGCCGGGGGAATGCCGCTGGATCTGTGGGCCAGATTTGACCTGTCCCATGTTTATGAAACCAGAGATCTTCAGCAGCGGCTGTATTTGACAGTTTATGCCGTGGTGCTCTTTTTCGGTATCATTACGGCGGTGGTTCTGTCATTTGTACTGACCCGGAAGCTTCGCCGTCTGACGACGGCAGTACGAAAGATATCCGAAGGAAATTTGTCCATTCGCTCCGATATTCAATCCATAGACGAATTTGGAAGGCTGTCCCGTGATTTTGATGCCATGACGGACAAGCTCCAGGAGAATATCCAGCTGCTGGAATCCCATGTGGAGCGACAGGAAAATTTCATGGGTGCTTTTGCCCATGAACTCAAAACGCCGATGACCTCCATCATTGGCTTTGCGGATTTGCTCCGTCAGGGAAATCTGGATGAAAATTCGCGGATTATGGCCGCTGAGTACATTCACTCCGAGGGCCACAGACTGGAACGGCTGTCCTTTAAGCTGCTGGATCTGCTTTTGCTGCAGAAAGACCAGATTTCTATGAAGACAGTTTGGATTCCCGGTTTTATTTCAGAAATTGACAAAGCACTTACCCCTACGCTTCGGAAAAAGGGAATTTCGTTTATATGCCGCGCAGAAGAGGGGAAGGCTGAGTTTGAACCGGATCTGGTGAAGTCGCTTCTGTATAATCTGGTGGACAATGCAGCCAAAGCCATAGAAGGGCAAGGGGTTATTGTCCTGAATGCGGCTGCGGCAGACGGATGCTGCCGGTTTCAGGTAACGGATAACGGCCGGGGAATGGAAAAAGAGGAGCTGAGCAAAATCATGGATGCATTTTACCGGGTGGACAAGGTGCGCTCCCGGGCACAGGGAGGAGCAGGTCTGGGGCTTGCACTGTGCAGACAGATTGTTCAGCTGCACGACGGAACTATTCGATTTTCCAGCGTGCCCGGAAAGGGAACCAGCGTTCGTGTTGAGCTGCGGGGAAAGGCGGAGGATGACCAGTGAAAAGTATGAAGTCTGTTCTGGCGGTGGCGTTTGCCCTGACAATCGTGATGCTCGGCGCCTGCCTTCCGAAAATCTCCACGGAAATTTTCAACCACCTGCGGCACCAGAAAATCTTTGAACAGCAGTTGCATCAGCTTCAGCTGCCTGTCAATGACAATCAGGAATCCGGCCCGATGTCGCTTTTTGAAAAGCTGGCAATCCTTAAAAATAACGGACAGCAGGTTTTTGTGGAAGAAGACGCAATGCGCATGGAGCACGATCGGGTCAATGAATGTGCGGAAAGATATGTGGTGCAGATGCAGGCTGATGGCATTTTTCCCCAATTTCGAACAAAACCGGAGATCAATAGTACTCCTGTTATGATATTCGACATTACCGGGCAGCGATATAATCTGTTCTGGAATATCATATTGGACTATATTGACTATGATGAAGGCATTGAGAAAGATTTGAGCGTTTGCGTCCTGATCGATGACGAAACAGAAAAAGTTATCCAGCTGCGCTACATGGACTTTCGCAATGAAGACGGTACCGCACTGGCAGACTATCATCTTCCCGTAAAACAAATGACAGAAGCACATTTCACTCAGCTTGGGATAGACAATTATTATCTGAAGCAAGAGTACAGTTCTGACCGCGTCGGAGAGTCGGAGATGTATGGCTACCTGCGTTATGTGCTTGAAAACGAGAAATACGGAGATATCCTGTTTGTCTATAATTACGGGCCTACCTATTTATCATCGTATATTGAGGGGACAGACGAAGAACCGGCACTGGAGCCGCCGGCCTGGTAAATCATGCATTTTTGATGCAAAAAACAGCATATTCGTGATGCAGCTTTTAGTTATACTGGATTGCAGTGAGAGGAAACGGACAAACGGGTTTCCTCTGTGCTGTATATCGGAAAAGCGGAAAGCGAGGAATCATGATGTGTCAGTATGTCATTGACTGTGCAGCACTGCAGAGAAATATTCAGGTCATCCTGCAAAAAGCCGGTGAGATTCCGGTGTGGGCTGTACTCAAAGGAGATGGGTACGGCCTTGGAATCCGGGAAATGGCAGGGCTTCTTTACGCGAACGGTGTGAACCGATTCTGTGTGTCTGAAATCCGGGAGGCAAGGGAGCTGCGCAGTTTTGGCCTGGGGGATGCAAAGATTCTCTGCCTGCAGCCAACGGCAGACCGGAAGCAGGTGGAGCAGCTTCTGGAGCTGAATGTGATTTTTACGATTTCCAGCTGGGAAGACGCCAGAATACTCAGCCATATCGCTGAAAAAATGGCAGTAACCGCACATGCGCACCTGAAAATTGACACCGGCATGGGAAGGTATGGCTTCCGTCCGGATGAAATGGAAAAAATCCTTTCTGTCTACAGAACACTGAAACACATATCCATTGAAGGAATTTACACCCATTTTTCCAATGCAGGCAACTCCTACAGAACCACCAGGAAGCAGTTTGATCTGTTTCGGGACGTGATTGTACAAATCGCAGAAGCCGGATATCCGGCAGGCGAGGCCCACTGCTGCAATTCCGCTGCATTTTTGAAATGGCCGGAAATGCATATGGGAGGTGTCCGTATCGGTTCTGCCTGGCTTGGCAGGATGGCATACCTCAGAAGTTATGGACTTGAGAAGGTTGGTTTCTGTGAAAGTCAGGTATCGGAGCTGCATTGGCTCAAAAAAGGCATGACCTCAGGATACGGGAATACCTGGAAAGCAAAACGGGATTCCTGCCTTGCGATGATCCCGGTGGGATGGTATCATGGATTTACAATTGAGTACAATCGGGATATGTTCCGGCTGAGGGACTGTATCCGTGGCTGTCTGGGCTGGATCAGAGCGTGGTGCACAGGACGAAGAATTCAGGTGAAAATCAACGGAATCGACTGCCCGGTTTGCGGGCACGTGGGCATGCTCTATACGGCCGTGGATGTGACAGAAACCGTCTGCTGCATAGGGGACAGGGCGATATTTGATATCAGTCCGCTGGAGAAAAAGGGGATGAAGACTGTTTTTCGAGATTCAGATGCCCGTGCACACAGTTTCGTTGTACCCCATGCGGGATGAATGATACACAAAAATGGCCGCTGAATTTCAGCGGCCTTTTTGCGTGAAAATATTTTATTTGCCAGAGAAGAACACTGGAAATCCTGCAGTTAGAGAAAATCTGATAAAAAACTTTACATTTGACGAAAGTTGGTGTAAAATGCATAGCAACAGAGTAGGGTTTCCTGCGTGAAGTGCTGCCAAAATGGGGAGTTGTCTGGCAGACGAAGGAATCTTTCCGCGATGGGATACCCGCACCCGCTGCGCTATGTAGGAGTTGGCTCCTTATGGCAGCAACGATAGAAGATCGAATTATCGGTCAGCTGTTTTCTGCACATCTGCCTCTGTGGGCTGTGTTACGAAAAATCTCCCCCGACAGGTTCTGTCGGGATTTTTTGTGCGCAGCTGCCGGATTTGCAGAAAAATCTGACCTGCCTGCTGTAAGGAGGAAATTATTTCATGCAGACAAAACAGAAAATGTCCACCAAAACGCTGGCATGCTGCGCCCTGCTGGCAGCACTGAATGTGGTGCTTGCCCGGTTCTGCAGCCTGATGCCTAGTGAATCCGCCCGCTTCTCCATCGAAGCTGTTCCGGTTTTCCTTTCGGGAATGCTGTTCGGCCCCCTGGCAGGAGGACTTGTCGGCTTTACCTCGGATTTTGTGGGATGCTTTTTTTCCCCGTATCCGTACAATCCGATTTTTTGTATTCCCTCCATCTTGTATGGAGTTTTTGGCGGAGTGTTTCGTAAGTTCCTGACCCACCGGGTGTCGGTTCTGAATCTTATGCTGGCACTGCTACCGCCGATTGTGCTGGGTTCAGTCCTCTATCAGAGTGCTGCACTGACCGCAATGTATTTCAATGGAAACTTTTTTAAAGGCTTTGTCTATTATCTTTCTACCAGATCTGTGCAATTCAGTGTTGTGCTGGCTCTGGATACAGCGATCCTTTATCTTCTGATGCGTTCCGGCATCTTTGTGCGCCTGAAGCTGTGGCCCGCAGAACGAAACGATAAACAATGTAAAAGGAGCAATCATTATGGATGCAACACAAGCGATTGAATACATTCATTCCGTATGCTGGAAGGGGAGTGTCCCGGGACTTGAGCGGACGCAGACCCTGCTGAAGCTTATGGGAAATCCCGAAAAGAAACTCAAATTTGTCCATATCGCAGGTACCAACGGAAAGGGAAGTACGGCTGCCATGACAGCCTCCATTCTGCGTAAAGCAGGTTATCGCACAGGCCTGTATACCTCCCCCTACATCTATCGCTTCCATGAGCGGATGCAGGTGGATGGTCAGGAGATTTCTGATGAAGATCTGGTTGCCTGCACGGAATTTGTCAAACCTTTGGCAGAGTCCATGGAAGAGCATCCCACGGAATTCGAGCTTGTCAGCTGCATTGCGTTTGCGTATTTTGCCAGAAAAAAGTGCGACATTGTGGTACTTGAAGTTGGCATGGGCGGCGCAATGGACTCCACCAATGTGATTGAGGTGCCCGAAGTGGCGGTGATCACCAATATCGGTCTGGACCATACAGAGGTTCTGGGAGATACGGTGGAAAAAATCGCCGCTACCAAGGCTGGTATTTTCAAGGAAGGCGGACACGCAGTCGTTTATCGCGGTACGCCCTCCGTGGAGAAGGTATTCGAAGATATCTGCAAAGAGCGGAATGTGTCGCTGAAAAAGGCAGATTTTGATGGAATCCGTCTGATTTCCCACGGCCTGGAGGGACAGGTTTTTGACTGCGGTCAGCGGAAGAATCTGTTTCTGCCGCTGCTGGGCAGCCATCAGCTGCACAATGCTGCCGTGGTTCTGGCGGTGGCGGATACCCTGATTGAAGAAGGGTGGAAGATCTCCGAGGACAACATCCGCGATGGTCTGAGAGACACCAGCTGGCCCGGACGGTTCGACATTGCCAACCGGGATCCGCTGTTCATCATTGATGGCGGGCACAATCCCCAGTGCTTTGAAGCATTGGTCCAGAATATCCGGGATTATCTCAGCGGCCGCACTATTATTGCGCTGACAGGTGTTCTTGCAGATAAGGATTATGCGGACATGTACCGTCCCGTTCTGCCGTATGTGAAGCAGTTCGTGTGCATCACCCCTCCGAACCCCAGAAAGCTGGATTCGGAGAAGCTGGCCGGGTATCTGCACAACGTGGGTGCAAAGACTACCGCATGCCAGACCATTCCTGAGGGTGTGGAGACGGCCATCCGCCTGGCAGGCAGGGAAGGCGTTGTTCTGTGCTTTGGTTCGCTGTATTCCATCGGAGAGATCCGAGACGCACTTCAGAATCGCTGAGTACCAACTGAAATAAGCCCCCGGCAGCTGAAAATCCAGCTGCCGGGGGCTTCGTATCCGTGTAACAGAAGCTCCCTGTCTGGGAATATCCGGTGGTTCCCAATATAAGAAAAGTGCCCTGTCTGTATAACAGACAGGGCACTCCCTTTTTAGATTACTGACGAACGCTGTAAACTACAGGTTCGCAGATCCTCAAAACGCGGGGATGGAAATCATTTGCCGGCTTCGGGCATCATGATGTAGCGGTACAGGAATGCAGCGACCTGAGCACGGGTAGAGGTCTGATTTGCAGCGATAACGGTAGTGCCATCAGACTGTACACCGTAGAGGATGTGGTTTGCGATTGCCCAGTTGAGTGCCTTTACCGCCTTGGGGGATACCTGATCATGATCGGGGAAGGTGCTGAGAACATCTTCTTCGACCTCAGGAGAGTTTGCATTGCGGTACAGGAACATTGCAACCTGAGCACGGGTCACGGCCTTGTCGGGGGAGAAGGTATCCGCGGAGGTACCGCTGAGAACCTTGTTGTTGTATGCCCACAGCACTGCCTTGGCGTAGTATGCATTCTCAGGCACATCCTTGAAGGGATGGGTCATACCGTTGGTATCGGGTCTTCCTGCCAGACGGTAAAGCACAGCGATCATCTGAGCACGGGTCATGGATCCGGACGGAGCAAACTCTGTGTCGGTAACACCGGAGAACAGGCCCTTGTAGTAGCAGTAGCGGATAGGATCATCGTACCAGGATCCCTCGGGAACATCGATGAAGGGGATTTCCAGCTCTGCGGCAGTGGGAATCTCATCGATTACCTTCTGTGCATCGGCCAGAGCAGCTTCTACGTCAGCAACATTTTCAGCGGCATTGATTGCATCGATGCCGGCTTCAATGGCATCGGCCAGAGCCTGATGCTGAGCAGCACGGTAATCAGCCTTGTCAGCGTAATTGGTCAGCGTGAACAGGGCGTAATACTTAGCGCAGGCCAGCTCTGCCTTTTCGGCAGCCTGCTGTGCTTTTTCAGCGGCTTCCTTGGCAGCCTGTGCATCTTCCAGATACTTGGCCATATCACGCTTCATGTTTGCAATCTGCTGATAGGACTCTGCAGCCTGCTGAGCGGACTTTGCAGCCTCACCTGCAGCAGCGGCAGCGGCAGCATCAGAAGCTTCTGCTGCGTTCTTTGCAGCTTCGGCAGCGGCAAGGGCTTCTTCAGCAGACTTCTGTGCATTCTCAGCAGCTTCCTGAGCGGCTGCGGCTTCTACCTTAGCCTTCTCAGCAGCTTCCTTATCGGTAGCGGAGCTATCGGCAGCCTTCTGAGCAGCGTCAGCGGCATCCTGAGCGTCCTTCTTAGCCTGTTCTGCTACCTGCTGAGCCTTTTCAGCGGCAGCCTGAGCAGTCTGAGCACCCTGCTGGGCGACAGCTGCCTTGCTGGCGGAATCTGCTGCTTTGTTTGCTTCAGCAGCAGCAGCGGATGCGGATTCAGCAGCCTTTCTTGCTTCCTCTGCGGCAGCAAGATTGGAGGCTTCGGCGGCACGTGCAGCTTCCTCTGCGGTTGCCTTTGCTTTTTCAGCGGCGGCCTTTGCGGCGTCAGCCTGAGCCTGAGCTTCCTCAGCCTTGGCCCGTGCGGTCTCAGCAGCGGTCTTGTCAGCAGCGGAAGAGGCTTCTGCAGCTTCTGCAGCTGCCTGAGCAGCTTCGGCCTTTGCCTGAGCTTCTTCAGCGGCCTTCTGAGCCTTTTCGGCGGCAGCCTGAGCAGCCAGAACGGTTTCCTTCAGAGCTTCCAGATCCGGATCAACAGGTGCGACGGGATCTGTGGTTTCAGGATCGGTAGGCTGGGGCTCAGTGGGTTCGGGTTCGGTGGGTTCTACGATTGCTTCGCCGTCAATAGAGAAGGTGATGGGGTAGTTCCAGCCTTCGATGCTGACAATCTTATCGATATTCTTAGAAGGCAGGATGTATCCATTGGGAACAGAGGTGCAGCGGATGGAGTAGGTTCCGAGAGGAACGCTTACAACTGCACCGGAGTCGGAGGTGGTGCTGGCCTGAGCGGCAACTCCACCGTTGTTGTAAAGATCGAACTTAACACCGGTCAGAGTTTCACCCTTGTTGTTCTTTGCAAAAATCTGTACAGTTGCGGTTGCAGCTTCGAAGGCAGGGCTGGTAACAGCGTACTTTGCAGATTCAGCCATACCCTTTCTCTGCACGCTGATTGTTACGTCCTGTCCTTCAACAGATACTGCCAGACCGTTGACAACTGCGGAGGTAGATCCAGCAGGAACAGGTGCGGAAGTGAAGGTGGGATTTTTGTTGGTTCCATTTCCGTAAACACGGACAATGTCGCCTTCAGCCAGACCGTTAACGGTCATTTTGGTGTAGACTTCTTTGCCGTCATAGCTGTAAGCGGTGTTGGAACCGGGCTGAGAGAACTTCTCGAAGGAAACATCCTTTGCTTCTTCAGAGATGGAGTTTTCTGCAAAGAATTCTGCGGAAAGCTTGGGGCTCTCGGTGCCGTCCTTGACTACGCAGTAACGAACCTTACCGGCTTCGGCAGTGCCGAGGTCGAAGGTCATGTTTACGGAGTAGTTCTCATCGACGTCCTGTTCGCCCAGTACGACATCCTCACTGCCCTTGTAAACACGGATCTTGGAGCCGTAAGGAGCATTGATCAGCTTAAATGTATCGTTGGAGCCTGCGTTGTTGACACAGGTTGCATTTTCCATGGGCACATTTTCGGGAGCGGGGAGTGCCTTTTCGCCGAACATCTGCCACTCGTAAATACGGATGGCGCCCCACGGGGAGTGACCGCTGTCGGTAATATCCAGCTTCCACTTCTGAGCAGTGACAGGAGACTCCAGAAGTACATCGGTGATTGCCTTGCGGTTGTTCCGGAACTCCTTGACGGTCTTGAAGCGCTGGCTGCTTTCGTCGAAATACTGCAGGCTGAAAGCGTATGTATTCATTTTGCTGTCTTCGCCGCCTGCTTCAGCGTGCTCGACTCTCCAGCGGTTGACGGTTTTCGGTTCGCCCAGATCGATGACCATGTAGCCGCTAGAGGCGTTGGTGGCACACCACTTGGAGTTGTTTTCGGAGGTGCCGTCCAGAGCCTTGGAAGCAGGTTCGCCGTTGTTCTGCCGAGAGACATCCACGACCTTGGCGTTCAGGCAAAGGTTGTTGAATACGACGGGAGTTGTATCATCGGTATCGCCGTCCTGATACTTCCAGTTGATTACCAGTTCGGTGGCATTGGGGGAGAGCTTGCCGTTGCGGTTGATACCGGCAACTTCCAGCTTTACATCGGTCTGGCCGGCTTCTCTGACCAGAGAGGGAAGATAGAAGTAGTTGTTGGGGGTTTCCATCAGGACCTTCCGGGAGCCGTCAGCCATAACCTGAGAGATCAGGTAGGAAGAAGCGCCGGAAACGGTTTCCCAGGACAGACGCACTTCTGCGCGGTAGGCATCTCTGTAGAGAATGTCTTCCAGACGGAAGTTGCTGACTGCATCTGTGTCAAGACGGGTTCTGTCCAGCAGAGCCAGATGGCCCAGAATCAGCTTGAAGGTATCCACGGCAGTGCCGTTGGCAGCCATTTCAAAGCCGATAGCCTTCAGAGTCTTGCCTGCATATGCGTCCAGCTTCCAGCTGTCATTGGTCCATTCGGAACCGGTGCTGGTTTTCAGCAGAGCCTTTTCGCAGGTTTCGTAGGAAGTTGCATTGCCGTCATCCAGATACAGAACAACGTTTACATCGGGAGTTCCGTTCTGAAGGATGGAGGCCAGCTCCATGGTCATACCGGAGGTGATCTTCACGTTGGTGCTGTAGAGCATAACGTTGTGCTTGCCGGAGGCATCCTTCAGGCTGCCTTCAAATGCAATGGAGCTGCCGCCGTTGTAGACGGTGTCGAATTCGTAGGAGCCGTTAAGATTTTTGTCGGTTCCGGTGGAATCGATGATCCAGGTCCAGGTGGGCATAACGTCCTGAATGGACTGATAGCTCCAGACTTTGTCTCTGGACAGCTGTCCGTCAAGGTAATAGCCCTTGCCGTGACCGGAGTTGAAGTTGGTGACGAAGGGAGCTTTGGTAATGGGGGTCTTGTCAGCGAAGAATCTGGACATACCGGCCCATGCGCTGGACGACAGATTCACGGAGTGATCTCTGGGGTCGCCCTTACTGTTGGTGTAGAACTGCTGCTCGATTTTGTGGAAAGCCTCGCCGTCGGGAGACAGACCCAAAGTGGAGTTGGGGCAGTACAGAGCCAGAGAAATCTTCATCCGGCCGTCTTCATCCACCAGAACTTCATCGCGGAAAGCACTCTTCATGCAGTTTTCCTGCACGTTCACACCTGCAAATGCATCAAAGGGAGAACGATTGATGGAGTTCGTAGCCCGAACAGTGGCGTTAACCTGGCCGGAGTACCAGTTGTAGTTCATGAAGAACTGGTCAACGGGAACCACGCCGTCTTCATCAGGCTTCATGAACTGCTTGTTGGCATCGCTGACGCTGTCCTGATAGGATACGCTGCCGCCGGGAAGCATGGAGTCATACCAGCAGATGAGCATATCGGGGCGCATTCTGTGCATGTAGCGCATCATTTCCTCGATCAGTTTGCCTTCCTGAGGGCCGCAGCCGTAGGATTCCTGGTTGAAGAAGTAACCGTCAAAGCCGTAGTAATCCATAACCTGGATCATCTTGTCAGCTACAGGGAAGGAACCGTCCTTTGCCTTCTGAACGAACTTCTGAACCTGCTCGACGTAGCCGCTGCCAGAGCCCCAGGGGAATCCGAGGGTAGCAACAACAGGTACGCCGTTGGTGTGAGCGGCATCGGTGAATTCACCGGTGGGGCAGACAAACAGACCTTCCTGAGAACCGGACCAGTAGACGAAAGAATCGGCATACTGCCAGTAGTTGAAAGACCAGCTCAGGAAATTTTCAATACCCTGAGAACTGGTATGGTCGTGATCGGAGTTTGCCAGAGAGCAGAGCATCAGCTTTGCCTCGGGATTGGCTACCGGGTTTACAACGTAGCCGCCAACCCGGTCTGCCAGCTTAACGCTTGCACGGCTGTAAGCTGCGTCCGGATCGCTTTCCGGAGACCACTCCAGAATGGTATCCACGTTAAAAGACGGGCCGATGGGCATGAGGGATTCACGATTGGCGTAAGCCTCGTTCATCTCTGCGGAGCCATCATTGCCCGGCGTTTTGGCAAAGACAGTTGCCGGAATAATACCGAGCACCATTACAATTGCCAGAACGACGGAAATTGTGCGTTTCAAGTTTCTGTGTTCCATGAAAAAAACCCTCCTGTAAAATTTGTGTACCAGACAAATCAGACAGCTGCCGCAGCAGAAAGTGCAAACGATAGAACTTCATTTTTCAGAAATCTCCTCTTAATATTTCTTATTCTTGTTCTACAAAACAAAAGTACGATTGTCCGCGTACATATACATAATAAACAATTGCATTCGTTTATACAAGTATATAAACGATATACGAAAGTACGATTAGGAATTTTTCTGTTTATAATTTCTTAAAACAAATGTCAAATTTTGTAGAGTAAAATCTGTTTTTCGGAATCAGATTTTATGACGTTCATTTGTCTTTTTCAGGAGGACAATTCGAGACGCAAATTATGATATCCGTACGAACAGATTCGGGGAAATCTTCAATCTGGGAAGCAGAAAAATCTGTTTTTCGGACACAGCGGAATATAGTTTAATCGCCGGACAATTCTGTCCGGCGATTAACTCTGGGAAATTGCTCAGCTGTTTGCCTGCTTGTGTTCGGCAGCAGACAGGAGCAGTTTGATTCGGTTCAGCTGGTTGACTTCGCTTGCGCTGGAGTCGTAGTCGATGGCGGCAATGTTGGCCTGAGGGTATGCCTGCTTCAGAGATTTGATGACACCTTTTCCTACAACGTGGTTAGGAAGGCAGGCAAACGGCTGAATGCAGACAATATTTTCCGTGCCTGACTGGATCAGTTCTGCCATTTCTCCGGCGAGGAACCATCCCTCGCCATACTGATTGCCGATGGAAAGGAACGGCTTTGTCAATTCGGCGATTTCTTCAATAGGCTGAGGAGCCTCAAAACGTGTGCTGCTGTTCAGCGCATCCAGTGCCGGTTTGCGGATCATCCGAATCAGGTCAATTCCAACACCGGCAAATTTGGCGGTGACCTTCTTTGCCCCAAGGAATTCTGCTTTGTAGTTGCTGTTGTACAGGCAGTAATTCATAAAATCTATCAGATCCGGTACGACTGCTTCAGCGCCTTCCCGTTCCAGAAGCTCCACCAGATGATTGTTGGCAAGAGGCATGTATTTGACCAGGATCTCACCAACAACGCCCACCTTTGGCTTCCTCAGCGATTCGTCCAAAGGCAGCGTGTCGAAGGCCTGGACGATTTCTCTGCAGTTTTTGGCATAATCGGAGAAACTATGCTTTGCACACAGCGAGGCAATGCACTGAGCCTGCAGCTTTTCGTGCAGCGCATTTGCTGACCCCGGCTCCTTTTCATAGGGCCTTGTTCGGTAGAGACAGCGCATCATCAGGTCGCCGTAAATCAGTCCCTGCAGAGCATCTGTCACAAGTCCCGGTGTCAGCTTCAGACCCGGATTCCGTTCCATTCCGTTCATGTTCAGGGATATGACAGGGATATGGGAAAGCCCGGCTTTGCCCAGAGCTCTGCGGATGAAGCCGACATAGTTGCTGGCACGGCAGCATCCGCCGGTCTGTGTCATAATGATAGCCAGTTTATTGGTATCGTATTTGCCGGACAGGACGGCCTGCATGATCTGTCCGACTACAGTGATCGAGGGAAAGCATGCATCGTTGTTGACGTATTTGAGTCCTACGTCAATGGCACTGCGGTTGTCGTTGCTCAGAATGACCACGCGATATCCGTGTTTTCTGAAAACAGGTTCGAGAATGGAAAAATGAATCGGACTCATCTGTGGAGCGAGAATGGTGTATTTTTCTGCCTTCATGGCCCGCGTAAATTCGGCACGGTTGTATTTGACAGATACATGCTGTGGCTCGATGTGCGATTCCCGACGCTTTTCCATTGCTGCAAGCAGGCTGCGAATCCGGATCCGGACTGCCCCAAGATTGTTGACTTCGTCAATTTTCAGAAGTGTATAGAGCTTGTTGTTTTTCTCGAGTATCTCGCTGATCTGATCTGCGGTAACAGCGTCCAGCCCACAGCCAAAGGAGGTCATCTGAATCAGCTCCAGATCACTGCGGCCGGAGACAAACTCTGCAGCCCGGTACAGCCTGGAATGGTATACCCATTGGTCAACCACACGCAGAGGTCCTTCGGGGTTAAGATCTGCGGGAAGCGAATCCTCTGTAAAGACAGTCAGACCGTAGGAGGCAATCATTTCGGGGATTCCGTGATTGATTTCCGGGTCAATGTGATAGGGACGGCCTGCCAGTACAATGCCGCAGGTTCCGTTTTTCTCCATTTCTGCAAGCAGACGTGCTCCTTCGGCGCGAATGTCTGCCTTGGCCTGAAGCTGTTCTTCCCAGGCATTATATACGGCTCTGCGAACCTCTGCCTCAGGAATCTGCCATTCCTCTTCCGCAGTTTTTACCAGCCGGTCAGCGGCGGTTTTTTCGCTGGTAAAGGCGATGAACGGACGGATGAAATGCACATCACCCGCGGTAATGGCTTCAACATTATTTTTAATGTTTTCTGCATAGGAAATGACGATGGGACAATTATAGTGATTTTGGGCCTGTTTGGTTTCCTGGTGTTCGTAGAAAACACAGGGATGGAAAATGGAATGGATGCCCTGATCAATCAGCCACTGCACCTGTCCGTGAGACAGCTTGGCGGGATAGCACTCTGATTCGGAGGGGATGGATTCCATGCCAAGCTGGTAGATTTTCCGGCTGGCAAAGGGGGATAGAATCACCCGGAATCCAAGCTCCCGGAAGAACGTTGCCCAAAAGGGGTAGTTTTCGTACATATTCAGAACTCTGGGAATTCCGATTGTTCCTCTGAATGCCTTTTCTTCTTCCAGGGGTGGGTAAGCCTCAAAAATGCGTTTTCTTTTAAAGGAGAACATGTTCGGAGCTTTGACAGCGCCATTGGTGTTTCCAGCGCCCTTTTCGCAGCGGTTACCGCTGATATGCTTTCTGCCTCCGGGGAAGGTGTTGATGGTCAGCATGCAGTTGTTGGTGCAGCCGCCGCAGTGCGTGGTTTTGGAAGTATAGGTCAGAGAAGTGATCTGATCCAGGGGCAGCATGGTGCTTTGATGGGTAATATCGTGAGATCTTGCCACAAGTGCCGCTCCGAAGGCTCCCATAAGCCCGGAGATGTCCGGACAGGTTGCTTCCGTGCCGGATATTTTTTCGAAAGCACGCAGAACGGCCTGATTATGGAAGGTACCACCCTGGACGACGATATGTTTTCCCAGATCCTGTGCAGATGCCAGCTTAATGACCTTGTAGAGAGCATTTTTAATGACAGAATAAGCAAGCCCTGCAGAAATATCCGACACGGATGCGCCCTCTTTCTGCGCCTGCTTGACGTTGGAGTTCATGAACACGGTGCAGCGGGTTCCGAGATCCACGGGTGAAGGTGCAAACAGAGCCTTTTTCGCAAATTCCTGTGCGGTATAACCCAGAGAAGAAGCAAAGTTTTCGATAAATGAGCCACATCCGGAGGAACAAGCTTCGTTGAGAAGAATGTTGTCCACGTTGCCGTTTTTCAGCTTGATGCACTTCATATCCTGTCCGCCGATGTCCAGCACGCAGTCCACTTCGGGATCAAAGAATGAAGCGGCGGTGCAGTGTGCAATGGTTTCGACCACGCCTTCATCCAGTGCAAAGGCGGATTTGAGCAGGGATTCGCCGTATCCGGTAGAGCAGGCACGGGCGATATGTGCCTGTGCCGGCATCTGCTTTCTGAGCTTGTCGATTGCATTTTTTGCGGTCTGAATGGGGTCGGCGTGGTTTCCGGCGTAGTCGGAGAAAAGAAGCTTGCCGTCCTGGCTGATGAGTACCATTTTGGTAGTGGTGGAACCGGCATCGATTCCCAGGTAGCATTCTCCCCGGTAGTCTGCGAGATTTCCTTTTTCGACGACACTCTTTTCATGGCGCTGACAGAATGCATCAAAATCAGCCCGGTTCTGGAAAAGAGGCTCCAGTCGGGGCATTTCATAGCAAATTTTCACACCTTCCTGCAGTCTGCGAATCAGAGCATCTACAGATAGAGCAGGCACCTCTTTTGCTTCCAGAGCAGCACCTATGGCTGCAAACAGATGGGAGTTTTCGGGATCAACGGTGGTTTCCGGAGTAAGGTGCAGCGTCCGGACAAATGCTTTTTTCAGCTCCGGCAGAAAATGCAGCGGGCCGCCCAGAAAGGCAACACAGCCGCGTATGGGTTTGCCACAGGCAAGACCGGAGATCGTCTGATTGACCACTGCCTGAAAGATAGAAGCTGACAGATCGGCTTTGGTAGCGCCTTCATTGATCAGAGGCTGGATGTCAGTTTTCGCAAAAACACCGCATCTTGCGGCGATGGGGTAGAGCTGCTGATAGTTTTTGGCGGCTTCATTCAGTCCGGCAGCATCGGTTTGAAGCAGATCAGCCATCTGATCGATGAAAGAGCCGGTGCCTCCGGCGCAGACGCCGTTCATCCGTTCATCCAGACCGTCCCGGAAATAGATAATCTTAGCATCTTCGCCGCCAAGTTCAATGGCAACATCCGTCTGTGGTGCAGTAAACTCCAGTGCTGAGGCAACAGCGACAACCTCCTGCACGAAGGAAATTCCCATGGCCTTTCCCAGATTGATGGAACCGGAGCCGGTAATCCGGACTTGCAGGTCAAAGGCTCCTAACTTTTCCCGTGCATCGCATAGCAGATCCTTCAGAGTATCCTGCGTATGCGCATGATGACGCCGATACTCGCCGTATTGAATTTTTCCGGACTGATCCAGAATGACAAGTTTTACTGTAGTGGAGCCAATATCAATTCCACCGTAGAACAAAGCTCCAGAAGGTTCTCTCATAGTTTTCCTCCTTGTAAATTCTGCTCCAGGCAGTATATTTTGCAATAATCTGTCTGTTGTATTGTTTCGTTTGAGAATGTGAATGTATCTCCTCATACAGTGCGCTGTCAGATTATTCCAAAACACAGTGTGTCTGATTTTATTTTATACAGTCAGTTTACCAAATCTGACAGATTTCGTCACTGGACAGGAAATATTTTGTGGTGGAAAATGAGATATTCAATCCGTGATTGCGGGATTTTCAGACATTTTCCGGAAATTGTCTATTGAAAAAAGAATTTATGCGGTATGTTAACCCCGTGTCGATATCCGATTGCCTGGGACAGATTTCTGATCTGGCCAGGAGAAGCCTGTGTTCAGACCGGGATGAATCGACAAAAATCCGGGAATGGGTCCGTTTTGAACCATTCCCGGATTTTTCGTCTGTATCAGGCAATCAAAAATATCGTTTTTCTCAGTCAGGAAAAAACGGCGGCAATTTTTGCAGGGGAATGTCAGGTTTGCAGCATCAGGTCAAAATCGCATATGTCTGCGTCCTCTCCCATGGTTCCGGTAAGGTTTCAGAGAATGACCGGATACATTTTGCTGTCGGGAACATCGTCAGTGTGGCAGAACCGAAATTATATTTTTCGTTTTTTCATGCTGCCTGCCACCTTTTGCAGATGCGCAGTGAAAAGATGAAGGGAAGAGAATACATTCTTTTATTATAGCACAGAATCAGAAAAACAGATAGCACTGAAAAGTATTTTTTATGCGGAACGGGGAGAATTTTGGGAAATACAGAAAAAACCAGCCGCAGGGAAATACCCTGCGGCTGGTCTGGTTCAGATAATCAGGAATCTTTCTTTTCAATGGAATCGGTTTTGTAAATGAACTTTACAGTGCCGTCCATGTTAGTATCCAGTCCGGAGAAGCTGGTGTAGCTGTTGGCAGCATCCACAGTAGCGGACAGGCGGGCAGTCAGATCGGTCAGATCCTCTTCTGCCAGGTCGGCAATCTTCTGAATACCTTCCTCCATCACCTTGGCGAGGCCGTCCTTCAGAGCCTTGGAGCCGTCCTTGAGAGCGGAGATGCCGTTCAGGAGGGCAGGGGACTTTTCTTTCATGGTCTGGATGCCGGAGTTGAGACTGCCGACACCGGAGTTGAGAGAGTTCATTCCGTTTTTGAGGGTGTCAGCACCGGCAATCAGGTCCTTAGCACCGGAAGTTGCAGCAGAAACACCGGAGGTGTATGCCTGCAGGCCCAGGTAGAAGCCGTTGTAGCTGTCCAGAGAGGACTTCAGAGCGATGACGGCCTTGGCACCTTCGGCAGCAGCCTGCAGCTTCTGCTGAATTTCGGGAGATGCCATGGTATCGGAAATTGCTTTCTGAACCTGCAGTTCCGTATTTTCTGCAATCTTACCGGCAATTTCATCGGAAGCCATCGTTTCGGCGGTTTTCTGTTCGATCAGAGCAGTAATCTTGGCCTGAATCTCCGGGCTCTTCATGTTCTTTTCAATTTCGGCAGTCATAGCTGCTTCCACGGCAGCGGCAATGGCTGCCTGCTGTTCGGAGGTAACCAGTCCTGCTTCCACAGCAGCCTGATATTCCTCAGGAGTCATTCCGGTGGCCTGATGAATGACAGCAGCCTGGAATTTTGCTTCCTCAGCCTTAACGGCCTGGGTTACGGTTTCGCGGACAGTATCATTGACCTTTTCGGTAACCTGAGCTGATACCTGCTGACGGACGACTTCGGTTACAGCTGCGGTGATCTCGCCGCGTTTTGCTTCGACACCGGCGGTAACCTGCTGCAGAGCGGACTGGTATACGGCGTTTTCATCCAGAGAGGCAATTACGCCGCCGAGGACATCGGCATAGTTTCCGATGGTCAGCTCAGACACGGAAAGTCCGGCAGAAGCCAGCTGGGTGTTGGCTGCGCTCAGCAGGGAATTAAAGACCTGCTCTGCACCGCCGTTGAGTGCGCTGCTGTTGGAATCGAGGGTGCTCAGTCCTTCGGACAGCTGAGCGGCACCGCTCTGCAGGCGGGATGCGCCGCCACTGAGGGCATTGGCACCGGCCTGCAGCTCAGTGGCACCGGATGCCAGCTGATTGATGCCGGATACCAGAATCTCGGCCTGGTCCAGCAGTGTGCTCAGACCGTCGTAGAGCTTGTTGGAGCCGTCGCTGAGCTGGGTCATTCCGTCGGTCAGTTTCTTTACCTGATCGGTCAGCTCCTTGATGTCGATGTCATCGGAGGAAAATTCGTTGAACAGGGAGGTTGTAGCCAGTGTCAGCGTCGGGCCCATGGAGAAGGACTCAACATCTGCAGACAGTTCCCAGTAGTCGGGAATGCTGATATCGTCCCGGTTCAGATTCAGATTTTCCTGCATACCGGGCATGGCAGCACCGAGGACGATCATTTCTTCGCCCAGGTTTTCCAGCTTGCCGTTTGTGACAGTTACATTGCTGAAGCTGTCAGTATCCAGCATTACACCGGAGAGCATAATAAAGGGGACGTAGATCTTTTCCTGTTTTCCGTTAATCTTGACGTTTTCGAAGCGGTTGTTCTGGTAGTCAAAACGAATGGTAACATGACCGCTTTTGCCTGCCAGATTTTCGGGGGTGATGCTGACACCGTCAAGTGTGTAGGAGATCTTCAGATCCACAGGAGCCTTCTGGTCGGAAATGCCCTGATAATAGATGTCCTTTCCGGCGGCATCCCAGGTCAGTGCGCTGCCTTTTCCGGCAGTGAAGGCTTCATCACCCTTAACGTTCTCAATATCGTGCAGGTCGGCACAGTCGGCCAGTGTATCGGCCTTTTCTGTGTTTTTCAGCCAGCTGCTGACGATGACCTGCTTCGCAGATCCATCAGCGGTGGACAGAACGTACACGGTTTCGTCCTTTGCATTCGCACTGGAAGCATTGGAAGTGACCGTCAGAGGCTTGTTGTCTGCCTTCTGCGACTGGTCAGAATTTTTGGCCCATACAGAACCAATGCCGAACAGCAGAGTTGCACTCAGCGTCAGAGCAGTTAATTTAATCGTTTTCTTATTCATTTTGCAGAGTCCTCCTTGTTAGACTTTCTGATTTTTCTCATATCTAAGGTTGTGGCACGGATTGGGGCATCACACAGCAGCAGAAATGCGGGCAGAATCAGAATTACGCAGATCATACTGACAATAGCACCGCGGGCCATCAGCATACACATGGAGCGGATGATATCAATTTCGGAATAAAGCGCTACACCGAAAGTTGCGGCAAACAGTCCGGAACCCGAAACGAGGATGGATGGAATGGAAGAAGCCAAAGCAATGTAAACAGCTCTCTTGCGGTCCGTTCCCTGGATGCGTTCGGTCTTGTAGCGGCTGGTCATCAGAATTGCGTAGTCAACTGTAGCACCCAGCTGAATGGTACTGATACAGATGGGGGCGATGAAGGGAAGACTCTGGCCCAGATAATGGGGCAGACCCAGGTTGATGAAAATGGCGGTTTCGATGACCGTGATCAGGATAATGGGCAGGGTAATGCTCTTTTCCACAACTGCGATAATCAGGAAAATTGCAATGATCGAAACGGCATTGACAACCCGGAAGTCGTGGGCGGTGGTCTGGATCATATCCTTCATGCAGGGGGCTTCACCGATGAGCATGCCATTGGGATCGTATTTCTTGAGAATCTGGTTGAGTGCATCGATCTGACTGTTGACATCATCACTGGCAACCCGGTATTCGGAGTTGATAAGCATCAGTTCCCAGCGGTCGCTCTTCATGACCTTTACAATGGAATCCGGGATTACAGCTTCCGGAATCCGGCTGCCGACAATAGATTCAAGACTCAGGACGTATTTGATGCCGTCAACCTGTTCCATTTCGGAAACCATGTTCCGGATTGCCTTGGGAGAAGTTCCTCTGTCCAGCAGGATCATATGCGTAGAAGCAACGTCGAATTCATCGGCAAGCTTGCTGTTTGCAATGACGTAGGCCATGTCTTCCGGCAAACACTCACCCATATCGTAGTAAACTTCGTCGTTGGTTTTGTCGTAGCCCATATAGGCGGGAACCAGCACAATGGCAAAGATGATCAGGAAAATCACGAAATATTTTACAACGCCGTTGGCAAACCGGTTCATGCTGGGAACCAGAGGCTTGTGGCGGGTTTTCTGCAGCGGCTTATCCAGCAGAAGAATCATAGCGGGGAGGACGGTCACGCAGCCTACAACACCCAGAAGCACGCCCTTGGCCATGACAATACCAAGATCGCGGCCCATGGTGAAGGTCATAAAGCACAGGGCAATGAAACCGGCGATAGTGGTGATGGAACTTCCGATAACACTTGTCAGAGTCTGCTGTACGGCAGCAGCCATGGCATCATTCCGGTTTTTAAAATGCTCTCTCTGTTCAGAGTAGCTGTGCCAGAGGAAAATGGAATAGTCCATGGTAACAGCCAGCTGAAGTACGGCGGAAAGGGCTTTGGTGATGTAAGAGATTTCTCCAAGGAAATAGTTGGTACCCATATTCAGCAGAATCATCATGCCGATGGATGCCAGAAATACGAAGGGAATCAGCCAGCTGTCCAGCAGCAGAAGCATGGCAGCCAGAGCAAGGCAGACAGCCAGACCCACGTAAATGGGCTCTTCCTTTTCACAGAGGTCTTTCAGGTCGGTGACCAGAGCAGACATGCCGGAAACGTAGCACTGCTTGCCGCAGACGGAACGGATCTGGCGGATAGAATCCATGGTTGCATCTTCTGATGTAGCGGTGTCAAAAAATACAGCCATCATTGTGGAGTTCTCTGTGTTGAATTCCTGCAGAATGCTGTCAGGAAGCAGTTCCTTGGGAACGGAGATATCCAGAAGAGAGTCATACCAGATTACGGTATCCACGTGAGGGACCTGTTCAATTTTTGTTTTCAGGTCAGCCACGTCCTTGTCTTTCATATCCTCCACAATAATGAAAGAGAAGGCTCCTTTTCCAAAGTCATCCATCAGTTCATTCTGGCCGATTACCGTATCCATATCATCCGGAAGATAATCCAGCATGTCATAGTTGATTCTGGTGGCGGCCATGCCAAATACGGATGGAATCATCAGAAGCAGTGCAATAATCAGAATGGGAATGCGGTATTTGACTACCGCCTTTGAAAAACGCATTGATCAGTCAATCCTTTCTTAAATAATTGGGTATCAGTCTATACCGTCAGGGGAAGGGGCTTTTTTCTGCATGATCTTTACAGCGGTCAGCACAGTTGTCAGGTTTAGGATTCCTTCGCCCAGCAGCGCGACACCCAGCAGAGCCATCACACCGGTCGTCCATTTGCCGAGCCGAAACAGCAGCAGGAAACCGAGCAGGGCGGAAATGACGGCCATCATCAGAATCAGCCACCAGAGCCGAATGCCAAAGGCCCGGGAATCGACGGAAATCTGAACCTTCACCAGTGAGTCTGCCAGAATGAACAGACCGAGCATCAGACAGATTTTGTGCATGACTGCATCGCTCTGCAGCAGAAGAATCAGCCCGAGTGCAATGAGCAGAATGCCGAAGGCAAGATCAAACTGAAAAGCCAGCCGATAAAGATCTCTCGACAGGTAGCCGAGGATCTTGACGCAGCCGAACACAATCAGCAGAACGCCTCCAATCCAGCAAAGAGCAGGAAGCGAAAAGTCCGGAACCGCGATCAGGGTAACTCCCAGAGCACAGATCAGCGCAGAAAGGACGATATATCCGTATTTTGCGGCCCGCAGCATTTTGTTTACCTCCATGGTGTATCTCCTTTCTGTAATATGGTTTTCAGGATGACCCTTACGGGCAGTCCCGGATTGTTACAAACATATTCTATACAAGATGCTGTCAAGTGGATACGGATAAGAAAAGCGTTGTTGTCTGGAATTTGGGCAGATACACCAGTTTGCCTAAAAAACAGGCACCAAAAAAATGAATGCCGCCGAAAAACTTGGGCGGCATTCACAAAAATCGCCTCTGCACCTGAAAAAACAGATGCAGAGGCGGTTGTTCTTATTTAATTTCGCAGGCTTCTAGCATCCTTTCCAGATCGCCCTGCTTGAGTTCGCAGATCCGATGTACAATACTCTGAATATCGTCCTGCAGGCCGCTTTCCAGCCAGCCGATGACCATGCCGAAGCAAAGACATTTGACATAAGTGATAAGTACGTTCCGGTCTTCCTCTGAGATTTTCCGGCCATTGAGCAATTCATCCAGATATGCAGTCACCGCGTATTCGCAGACGCGCCACTGATACTGCTCAAAAAGATCCCGGTTTACAGATTTATAGATGTGCAGCACTGCTTTTCGGTTCTTGATGGAGAATCCGATCATTGCATCCAGACAGTCCTCTATGGAGGAAATTTTGGGATTTTCCAGAATCAGTCTGTCGGCATCTTCTTTTACAATGCTTTCCACCAGCGCCGGGATATCCTGAAAATGGTAGTAAAATGTGTTGCGGTTGATTCCGCAGTCATCCACAATATCCCGGACAGAGATCTGCTTCAGCGGCTTTTCGTTTAAAAGTCTGATAAATGAGTTTCGAATGGCTTTTTTGGTAAAATCGGCCATGAAACAACGACCCCTTTCGCATATGAATTCCTTTGAGCATATTATAAAAGAATCTTGCTGAAAATTCAACAGTAAGGTGGATTTTTGCCGTTGTGATTTTTCTGCATCTGTGGTACACTTGACAGGTCATCCGAAGTTTTTTCGGATGCGAAAATCAGCGGGTAAAGGGGATAAACCATCATGAAGAAAATATTTGCGGTCCTGCTGACCATACTGCTGCTTATCTGTGTGACAGGCTGCGGCAGCAAAAAAACTGCGAACATTCCGACAGACAGATCTGTCAGTGTGCTGCCGGAGCATCTTACCCTGGAAGAAACCGATGCCTGGCCGGAGAGTCGGTTTACAGAGGGAATTCCAAAGCCCGCCGGGGCAGTGGACTGGATTATAACGGATGAAGACAGCAGTATCTGCGGAATCGGAATCTGCGGACTGGACAAGGAGCATTTTGAGCGGTTTCAGAAGGATCTGAAGGCTGCGGGATTTGTGAAAATCTCAAAGGTGGAGAAGTCTGAATCCGGCGAAGAATATGTTTCTGCAGGAACAGTGTATTCCGATGGAAACCGTTCCGTAAGTCTTGCGTATTCAGTTGCCAATCTGATGCTCTCCATTTCAATGGAAGGTGTGGAGCAGGCAGAAAATCATTTTCTGAAGCCCTCGCACATGACCAATATCCACGTCAACTCCTATGCCACTTACGATGAAAAAGATGGCATTCAGGTAACAGCGGAAATGTATGTTCCCGAATCTGAGAAGATAAAACCCCAATTTACGGAGGTTGACGGTGTTGCAACCATTCGTCTGGGAGATCAGGTGACCAATCTTTATTTCGGCGCATCGGCCGACAGCAGTGAGGTTATCGGAGCGGCGCTCAAAACTGGAATTGTTGGTACCAGCGGAGAAAAGGGAAGTGTGACCATGCGGGGCGTTGCCCGTTCCGAGAATGCAGTTGCAGGTGCGGGATCCTTTACGGTTACGTATTCGATTACCATTCCGTAATCCACAAAGAGCTGAAAAATCCGAGCCTGATTGATCCGGTTCGGATTTTTTTGCATCTGTACGATTTTTACGGAAAACCGGGTAAAATTCCATTTTGCTTCGAAAAAACTTTGTAAAATACCGAGTGCAACCAATATTTGCCTGAATTTATTCTGCGCTTGTGCTCTTGAGATAGCCTTCAACGAACACGGAATCGGCATTCTGATCCATCCGGGAGCCGGATCCTTGTCTGTGCTTGGATCCTTGCTGCAGCCGGCAAAGGAAAGTGCCATGACATGCGCCAGCAGGAGACTGGCATTTCTGAAGAATTTTCTCATAATGTTCCTCCTTGGTAATATGAAAACATCACCGTGTTTACAGCAGCGACTGTGAGAAATCTCCAAGCTCATTATGACATTGTATTTTAACATTATAAAATAAAGTGAATTTCTGGCGAAAAAGTGTTCATTAGTATTGCTGGTGTGAAAAAGAAATATACCGTTCATATGAACAGTCAGTTCCGAAAGCATCCGTGCCGTGGTATACTGAGTTTACCAAATCAAAGGAGTGTTTTCTATGGAATACCGTCTTGCCCATAACATCCGCCGTCTCCGGAAAGAAAGACATCTGACACAGGAGCAGCTTGCGCAGGCCATGGGGGTTACACTGGGCGCTGTGTATAAATGGGAATCCGGTCAGTCAGTGCCGGAGCTGAGTCTAATTGTGGATATGGCGGATTTTTTCAGTACGTCCACCGATGTTCTTATCGGCTATCAGCTTCGGGGCCGCAGCCTTGAGCGGGCACTGAAGGAGCTGAAGCAGTATCGCAGCAGCCGGCAATACGAAGCGGGGACCTGTGCTGTCTGGAAGGCACTGCAGAATTATCCGAATTGTTTTGAAATCATTTATGAATGCGGCCTGTTTTATGCGGATAAGGCCCTTGAGACTCAAAGTCGGTCAGACTATGAAGCAGCACTTGTGCAGCTGGACAGAGCCTGTGAGCTGATTGACCAGAATACGGATGAATCCGTCAGTGAACTTTCCATCCGCAATCAGATGGCCCGGATTCACTTCTGCCTGGGACATACGGATACCTGCATGGAGATTCTGACGCAGTATAATTTCTGCGGAATCAACAATGCCCGCATCGGCTGTATTCTGGCAGACAGTTACCATCATACGGAGCAGGCCCGGGGCTATCTGACAAAAGCCATGGCGCAGCTGCTGGATGATCTGGATTCAGTGGTTATTGGATTCAGTACGGTGTTTCTGGGTGATCAGGACAACCAGGCGATTTTGTCAAGCATTCGCTGGCTGCGCGAGGTCCTGCGAGGCGGTGAAAAAAGAGATCATGTGATCTGGTTCGATAAATACGAATGTGTTCTGCTGGCCATTGAGGCAGAGATTTTCTGTATGTCAGGAGAGAAAGACAGTGCCAAAGAAGCGCTGAAAGCTGCAGCGGAGACTGCAAAGCGCTTTGATGCAGCAGATCCCGACAAAATTCGCAGTGCTTCGCTGCTCCGGAAGATGGGAGCTGCAGAACATCATTATATGGATTATGGACAGACGGCTCTGGAAGCAGCCGAGCGCAGAGTAATGACTGATTCAGAAGTTATTCCGCAGCTGCTGATGCTTTGGGAGCAGGTGAAAGCCGAGGTGCTGTAGTCATGCGAAGTTACCGGAATATGCTCAAAAGAAACTGGAAGGTTCTTCTGGGAACCACGTTTCTGAATGTACTTTCTTCTCTTGCGATGGTATACGCAGGATTTTCTCTGTCGTACTTCTTCACAGCTTATGAGCAGGAGGAAAACCGGGTCAGGGCACTGGTGATGACCTTTCTGCTGGAAATCGTGATCTGGCTGGCGGCAATGGGAATTTATCATCTGAGCCTTCTGGCTCAGTGCAGAGCGAAGAAGGTCATCCGGCACGATCTTCGCCTTCTGGCAGGAAAAAAGATCATTTCCCTCAGCTGCCAGGAGCAGAAGGATTGCGGAAATCTGGTTTCCTGGCTGACCAATGATGTGGATCAGATTTACGAGCAGGCGTTTGCACCGCTGTTTTCGGGAACGGAGGCACTGGCTGCCTGGGTTTTCTCGCTGTCGGCATTGTTCATCCTCAGCCCTTATATCGGTGTGACAGCCGTTGTTCTGTTGGGGGTTGTTTCTGTTCTTCCGCAGATTGCCGGAAAACGGCTGGAAAAGGCAAATATCCGGCGATCCGCCGGGATGGAAACGGCAGTGGAGCGGTACAAAGATGCGGTGATGGGGACAGGAATATTTGTGCTATCCAACCTGCAAAAGCGGTTTCTTGAAAGAATTGCCGCCGCATCCGGGCAGGCTGAACAGATCGAATACCGATTTCACACAACCAATGTCAGCGTCAAGGTCCTGATTTCGACCTGCAGTCTTGCAGGACAGGTGATTCTGCTGTTTGTGTCTTTCCTTGCGGCAGCAATTGGTACAGCAGTTCCCGGAGCTGTTCTTTCTGTGGCAAATCTCTCGGGATCGTTTTTCAACGGGGCAGGGGACTTTACGCAGGCCCTGACAAAAGTAAAGGCCTCCGGGGTCCTCTGGAACAAATTTCTGCAAATCGATGAAGAACCGGAAGAAAGACAGCCGATTTCTGCATTGGGCGACATTGAGCTGGAGAATGTATCGTTCCGCTATGGGCAGCATCCCGTGCTGAAAGATATGTCCTATTGCTTCCGGAGCGAGGAAAAATATGCCATTGTGGGGGAGAGCGGCAGTGGAAAATCGACACTTGTCAAAATCATTCTGGCTCTGCTTCCTGAGTACAGTGGCAGTGTCTTTTATGACACACTGGAGCAGAGACAGGTTTCTCTGTCAGGTTTGTATGACCAGATTGCCTACGCAGACCAGCAGGTGTATCTGTTTCAGGATACGCTTCGTTACAACATTACATTGGGGGAACCATACTCGGAACAGGACATCCAGACTGTTTTGACGCAGTGTCGTCTGACGGAACTGGTGGATTCTCTTCCGCTGGGGATCAACGGAAAAAATCTTTCCGGAGGCCAGCGGCAGAGAATTGCCCTTGCGCGCTGCCTGATCCGGCAGGTACCCTGGATTATTCTGGATGAAGGAACTTCCGCGCTGGATGAAGCAAATGCACTGGAAATCGAAATGAATCTGCTGTCACAGGATAATCTGGGGGTGATCCTGATTACCCATCATCTCAGAAAGCAGGTCAGGGCGCGGCTTTCCGGCATCTGTCAGGTTCAGAAGCAGTAGAATATATTGGGTGCTCCCCCCTGATTTCTTCTCAAAAAATGAACAGTGTCCGAAATCGAGCAATAGAGGTAGTCAATCAAGAAATCATATATACATAAACAAGTACACGGGAGAGCATTATTTACTCTCTCGTGTACTTGTTTTTTCAGAGTTGATCTATTATACTGATTCGAATCATTCTGACATTTTTTTAGAACAGATTTACTCAGTTTTCCACTTTCTGCTGGAACTTCATAACAACAACGCCGCCGTTAGCACTGTTGCTCAGCTGAACCTGACCGGCGTGATTTTGGATGACCTGGGATGCAAACCATAGCCCCAGACCATTATGCCCGGTGGATGCTCTTGCGTTGTCTCCACGCCACAGGCGCTCTGTTGCATGAGCGATTGCAGCCTTATTGAAACCAGGACCTTCATCCCGCACAACGACCTGCCAGCCGTCTTCGAGGATGGTGCCTTCCAGTGTGACAGTTCCGCCTTCCCGGGTGTATTCCACGGCGTTCTGTACCACATTGCCGATTGCGCGGAGCAGGTGATGCCTTTGAATCGTCACACATCCGCTCAGATGATTGAGAGACACTAAGTTTATCTGACCTGCCTGTGCCACGGGTTTCGCATTCCGGCACAGCTCCGCAAAAAACGCTTTCAGCGAGGTACATTCAAATGGCTCATCTTCTCCACGAGAAGTTTCCAGCAAACTGCTCACATACTGTTTTGCCCGACCATTACTCTCCAAAATGGTTTCTACCATCTTTCGATGATTTTCCGGAAGGTTATCTTCCAGAAGTAGCTCTGCATTTCCTCCAATCAAAGTAATCGGTGTTTTCAGATCATGTGCCAGAGCGGCCATTTCAGAATCTCTTTGCTGCTGCGCCGCCCACTGAGCGCTCAGCGAAGCATAGAGGGCTTGCCGCATCTGATCCATCGCATTGAGCGCCTGGTCAAACTCTTTGATTCCGGCATGCGGCATTGGGAAGTCCAGCTCCTGAGTGCCTACTTTCTCACTCACATCACGGAATAACTGGAGTTTTTCCACCAAACGATGCCGAAGCCACATGGCATTCAGCAGCCAGCAAAGCGCACAGGCAACTCCGAGTGTCGTCCACCACAGATACTCAAAAGGGGGCAGGGATGCCCGCAAAACCGGATCGGAAAACTCTTTTCGGAAATGCCATCTGAAAATGGCATAGCTCCCATCTGCATAAGTGTGCCGCAATGTATCAACGCTGTTCTTGTTTGCTTTTTCAAAGAGAGCGTTTCGTGTTTTTCCCTCCACATTGCTGACGATCAGATTTCCTTTTTTGTCAAACAGCGCATATTCGGCCAGAAAATCATCACTTGGTTTTTGAAATGCGTCAGGGCAGCGCGCAATGAGATGTTCAACCTGCTGATTTCCGATATGCCCCGGGCAGACGATTTCCCGGCTTTCCAGGAAACTCAGCGCTGCATACCAGATCACACAACAAATAAGCATACAGGCCAGCATCGAAAATCCAAAGCGTAAAAGAATGAAGGACAGGCTTACTGAATGCTGTCTTTTTTCCATTTATAGCCTACCCCCCAGACTGTTTCAATCGGGCTAAGTCCTGTCCGCTTCAGCTTTGCTCGAATATTTTTGATATGCTCAGCAATCGTAGCAGGATCTCCCTCGGCATCAAAGCCAAAGACACGGTCATAGAGCTGCTCTTTGGTGAATACCTGTCCTGCGTGTAAAGCAAGATATTCGCAGATGGCGTATTCTCCTTTTGTAAAGGCGATGCGGGCCTGGGCTACACTAGCCACCTTTGCCTGCATATCAAAATGCACGCCGTTCCTGCTGATTGTATGGGTTGGCTGGCGCTGCTGCCTTCGCAGATGGGCGTCCACCCGGGCACGAAGCTCCGTAATGCTGAAGGGCTTTTTGATATAGTCGTCACCACCCAGACCAAGTCCCTGCACAACATCCGCTTCTTCTGCTTTTGCGGTTAAGAACAGGATGGGACAGTCTACTTCCTCCCGTATGCGGCTGCATAGAGAAAAGCCGTCCTCTTTTGGCATCATGACATCCAGCAAAATC
>RCNH01000181.1_pt1 | contig 29913 bp, 25 predicted proteins | sample 2041161 | NCBI WGS metagenome assembly RCNH01 (sample SAMN09708215, study PRJNA481090) | Feces metagenome, whole genome shotgun sequencing project. | biome: feces | host: Leptonychotes weddellii | place: Antarctica: Sion Island | collected 2010-03-01 | reverse complement strand
AGGCAGCGAAAAGCTGTACATCCCCGTTATGGCTAAGGGCTTCCAGCATCAGTTCTGGCAGGCTGTTAAGGCCGGTGCCGATGCTGCTGCTAAGGAACTGAACGTAGAAATCTACTTCGACGGCCCCGCTTCTGAGACCGAAATCAACGCTCAGGTTGACATGGTCAAGAAGGAAATGGCTAAGAACCCCAAGGCAATGGCTCTGGCTGCTCTGGATACCCAGGCTGTCACCGAGATCCTGGAAGATTGCGCTTCCAAGAACATCCCCGTTATCGGCTTTGACTCCGGCGTTCCCGGCGACACCACCGGCGCTGTTAAGGCTACCGCTTGTACCAACAACGAAGCTGCTGCCGCTATCGCAGCTGAGAAGTTTGGCGAGCACAAGGACCTGGTTGAGGCTATGAAGGCCGCTACTGTTGACAAGCCCGTCGTGATCGGCTGCCTGTCTCAGGATGCAGTTTCCGCTTCCGTTGCCGGCCGTACCACCGGTTTCGTTGACAAGATGTACGAGATCGCTTCTCAGTACGGCACCGTTGCTGTTACCGGCCACGACAAGTGGACCAAGGGCAACGTGAAGGAAGCTTCCATCATCATCGAAGTTTCTGTCGGTGCTACCACCGAAGCTACCGCTCTGCAGACCGCTGCTAACACCCTGCTGGGCAAGGACAACCTGATCGCTGTCTTCTGCTCCAACGAAGGCGCTGTTACCGGTTTCCTGTCTGCTGTTTCCGATGGCCAGGATCTGGCTGACGGCGGCAAGTACGAGAACCTGGTAGTTGCTGGTTTCGATGCTGGTAAGACCCAGAAGAACGCTGTCCGTGAGGGCTGGTTCTATGGTTCCGTTACTCAGGATCCCTACCACATCGGCTACTACGCTGTTGAGATGGCTGTTGCTGCTGCAAAGGGCGAGTCCGTTGCAGATAAGGACACCGGCGCTCAGTGGTATGATGCAAGCAACATCGACGATGAGATGATTGCTATGCTGGTTTACGATTAATCTTTTAATTGTAAATTAACAGAATACCAACGGCTTAAACCGACCGGCACCACTTCGGTGGTGCCGGTTTATCTTTCCCGGCTGAAAATTGCACACCCGTGCGGTATGCGGTTTTGAACTGTGAAACAGGAGGTAGGCAAATGGGAAAAATCAAGAATTATCTAGCATTTGATCTGGGTGCCAGTAATGGTCGTGCCATTCTCGGTCAGTTTGACGGAGAGCGAATTACTATGAAAGAACTCCATCGTTTCGAGAATAATTACATCGAAATGAATGGAGTTTACTACTGGGATACGCCCTATCTTTACAACCAGTTAAAGCAGGGCCTCATCGCCTTCAAGCAGGGAAACTACGGTGACCTGGATGCCTTCGGCATTGACACATGGGGCGTAGACTATGGCCTTTTGGACAGCAACGGAAATCTTGCAGGCGTTCCTCGGTCTTATCGGCTGGGCGTTCAGGCGGATATCGATGCTGTTACAGAGACAATCCCCGCCCATGTGCTTTTTGGCAGAAGTGGTATCGATACGGGCCTTACCTTTAATACGCTGTATCAGCTGTACCGCAGAAAAAGGGAGGACGACGGCGCACTCAAGATTGCGGATACCTTGCTTCTGACCCCTGACCTGCTGGGTTATTTCTTGACCGGAGCCAAGGGCACAGAGTATACCATTGCAACAACAACACAGCTCTACAATCCCACCACAAAGGATTGGGATTGGGAGACGATCCGTGAGCTGGGTCTGCCGGAACATATTTTTACCAAGATTGATAAGACCGGAACCATCCGTGGCCATCTGCTTCCTCAGCTTTGCGAGGAAATCGGTTTGAATCCAGCTGCATTTGTGGCAGTGGGAAGCCATGATACCGCATCTGCTGTGGCCGCAATTCCCGGAAGTGGAAGTTTTGCGTTCTGCTCCTCCGGTACTTGGTCCCTGTTCGGTGTCGAGACGGACAAACCGGATCTGAGCCAGAATGCGGCGGAGTCCGGCTTCTCCAATGAGGGAACCATTCAGGGCGGTTTCCGTCCCCTCAAGAATATTGTGGGCATGTGGATCGTCCAGGAATGCCGCAGAGACTGGATTAAGCAGGGCAAGAAGCTCAGCTGGGACGATGTGGTTGCCGAGGCAAAGAAAGCGGAGCCTTTCCGCTCCATTATTGACACCGACGCACCGGAATTCTATGCCGGCGGCAATATGGAGCATAAGATCCAGGAGTTCTGCCGCAGAACCAACCAGCCCGTACCAGAAACGGTAGGTGAGGTTGCCCGGTGCATCTATGAATCTCTGGCGCTCAAGTATCGCTATGCGCTGGAAGGTCTGGAGAAGATGAAGGAGCAGCGAATCGACTCTCTGAATATCGTAGGCGGCGGTATCAACAACCGTTTCCTGGATCAGATGGTTGCCGATGCCCTGGATCGCAAGGTGGTTACCGGTCCTGTGGAAGGTGCCGCCATTGGCAATCTGCTGACCCAGGCCATGGCTCTGGGGGATGTGAAGGATCTGGAGCACTTGCGGCAGGTAGTTCGTAATTCCGAAGCCGTAGAAACATGGGAACCCCATCATACCCAGCAATGGGAAGATGCATATCATAAGTTACTCACTTTATTAAGTAAATAAGGAGATGTTGTCATGAGTGTAGATATGACAAAATGGCAGGAAATTGCCAAGAAAAATGTTCACAACAGACCCGCTGGTACCGGTCGGCTGGCAGGTAAAATTGCCGTTGTAACCGGTGCGGCTCAGGGCTTTGGCAAGGGAATTGCGGAAGAGCTGTATCACGAGGGTGCAACCATCGTCATTGCGGACATGAACCAGCCTCTGGCTGAGCAGGTCGCAGCAGAGATGGGTGAGCGGGCATGTGCCATCGCCGTGAACGTCTCTGACGAGGACAGCGTTGCCGGCATGATCGGCCAGACTGTTGAGAAGTTCGGCGGCGTGGATCTGGTTGTTGCAAACGCAGGTGTGGTTCGCTCCGGCCCTCTGGCAACCTTTGAGAAGAAGGACATGGATTTTGTTACATCTATTAACTACACCGGCCTATTCCTTACCTGCAAGTATGCCGCCATCATCATGGAGGCACAGCACGAGGCAGACCCCGAGGCTATGTACGATATCGTCGCCATGTCCTCTAAGTCCGGCCTGGAAGGCTCCAACAAGAACTTTGCATATGCTGGTTCTAAGTTCGGCACCATCGGCCTGGTACAGAGCTGGGCGCTGGAGCTGGCTCCCAAGAACATCAAGGTCAACGCCATCTGTCCCGGTAACTTCCTGGACGGTCCCCTGTGGAGCGATCCGGTAAAGGGCCTTTTTGTGCAGTATCTGGAGGCCGGCAAGGTTCCCGGCGCTAAGACCGTTGAGGACGTTCGCCGCTTCTATGAGGCAAAGGTTCCCATGAACCGTGGCTGCCTGCCCATCGATGTGGCCCGTGCCGTTATGTACTGTGTCGAGCAGAAGTATGAAACCGGTCAGGCAATCCCTGTAACCGGTGGTCAGGTTATGCTGAATTAAGGAGCGAGTATGATCGAATATCGTATACTGGAAAAACTGAACGCCCCTACGAAGGAAGCCCGTCTGGCCAATTTGGCTGAGGTGCTGAAGACAACCGAGTTTCCTCCCATGGTCAAGCAGTATATCAATAACCATATTCATACCACCTATTCCTTTTCGCCCTATTCTCCTACGGCTGCCGTCTATGCGGCCCGTATGGAGGGACTGTGCACAGCCGGTATCATTGACCACGATTCCATCTCCGGCGCAGAGGAGTTTTTGGAGGCTGCCAAGCTGGTGGATATGCCGGTGACCATCGGCATGGAATGTCGTGTCTCCATGGACGGAACCCGTCTGGAGGGACGGCGTACCAATAACCCGGATCAGGTGGGTGTCAGCTATATGACCATCCAGTCCGTACCCCATGACAAGATCTCCATGCTTACGGAGTTTTTCCGCCCCTATCAAGCAGCACGCCACGCCCGCAATCGGAAGATGGTGGAAAATATCAACCGTCTGCTGCCCGATGCTGCTCTCGATTATGATCGGGATGTGCTGCCTCTGTCCCAGGCTGCCAATAACGGCGGCGTGACTGAGCGGCATCTGATGTACGCTCTGGCAAAAAAACTCACAGCAGAAGTTGGAAAAGGGGAGCCCATGGTGAAAAAGCTGGGCGATATGGGCTTGACGCTTTCCCCAAAGCAGGCAGAGCAGATGATGGATCTGACCTATCCGTTCTATGAGTATGACCTGCTGGCAATTTTAAAGAGTGCCTTTGTGCCCAAGATTTTTGTAGATGCAACCGATGAGTGCCCCAAGCTGCCCCAGCTCGTAAAGCTCTGCGCAGATGCGGATGCTTACCTGTGCTATGCCTACCTGGGCGATGTGGGTGACAGTGTCACCGGCGATAAGAAGGCGCAGAAATTTGAAGACGACTATCTGGAGGATGTATTCGAGTGCCTCAAAGAGGAGGGCGTGAAGGCGGTAACCTACATGCCTACACGCAACACCATGGCACAGCTGGAGAGACTCCGCAGTTTGTGTGATCAATATGGCATGTTCCAAATCTCCGGCGAGGATATCAACTCTCCCCGTCAGAGCTTCGTGATCAAGGCTATGGAAAATCCCATGTTCCAGAATCTCATTGACGCTACCTGGAAACTGATTGCGCACGAAAACCATTAATTTCCCAATCAAATATTAGGAGGATGTTTTATATGAATACAAAAGCAGTACGAATCCATGGCAAGATGGATTTGCGCCTGGAAGAAATTACGCTCCCCGAGGTTGGCCCCGACGATGTGCAGGTGAAAATCATCTCCGACTCCGTCTGTATGTCTACCTATAAGGCAGCCATCGAAGGCGAAGACCATAAGCGTGTTCCCAACGACGTAGCTGAGAACCCCACGATCGTGGGTCATGAGTTCTGCGGCGAAATCATTGCTGTAGGCGATAACTGGAAGAATAAGTACAAGGTAGGCGATCATTTCGCCATTCAGCCCGCACACTTCTACAAGGGCTCTCTGGATGCTCCCGGATACTCCTATAAGTACTGCGGCGGCTCCTCTCAGTATGCGAACATTCCCATTGAGACCCTGCTGTCTGACTGCCTGCTGCCCTACAACTCCGATACCTATTTCTACGGCTCCCTGTCTGAGCCCATCAGCTGTATCGTGGGTACTTTCCACGCCATGTATCACACCCAGGCCGGTTCCTACGAGCACAAGATGGGCATCGTAGAGGGCGGCAAGATGGCGCTTCTGGCCTCTGTAGGCCCCATGGGTCTGGGTGCTATTGACTACGCACTGCACTGCGACCGCCGTCCCTCTCTGCTGGTGGTCACCGATATCGATGATGCCCGTCTGGAGCGTGCTGCTTCCATCTACACGGTGGAAGAGGCCAAGAAGCAGGGCGTTGAGCTGCACTACGTAAACACCCGTATGGAGAACGCAACCGAGTACCTGCGGAGCCTCACCGGCGGCACCGGCTATGACGATGTGATCTGCTTCGCTCCTGTAAAGCCTGTTGTGGAGCAGGCCGGTGATATTCTGGGTTACGACGGCTGCCTCAATTTCTTTGCCGGTCCTACCGACAACCAGTTTAAGGCTCTGTTTAACTGGTATAACGTCCACTACCTGTACACCCATGTGGTTGGTACTTCCGGCGGTAATACCGATGACATGCGTGAGGCCATCAAGATGATGAATGAGGGCAAGCTGAATCCCGCTGCATTGGTTACCCACATCGGCGGCCTCAATGCTGTTGTGGATACTGTTCTAAACCTGCCCAAGATTCCCGGTGGCAAAAAGCTGATTTATAACCAAATTGATTTGCCTCTGACTGCAATTGCGGATTTTGAAGAAGCCGGTAAGACAGATCCCATGTTTGCTGAGCTGGATCGTATCTGCAAGGCTCACAACGGTCTGTGGAGCGCTGAGGCGGAGGCCTATCTGTTGGCAAACGCCAAGGCAATCTGATTATGATGCAGAAAGACCTCCCCAATGGGAGGTCTTTCGCTAATTAAGGAGAACAACCATGAAAATAGATTTCCAAAATACCACCTTGGGCATTGAGCTGGGCTCAACACGGATCAAGGCAGTGCTGATCGATCAGAATCATAAGCCCATTGCCACAGGCTCCCATGCATGGAAGAATCGTCTGGAAGACGGTGTCTGGACCTACGAACTGCAGGATGCTGTTTCCGGGATTCGGGCCTGTTACAGCGCTTTGCGTCAGGATGTGGAAAAAAAGTACGGCCAGCCTCTGCGCCGGGTAGGTGCCATCGGTATTTCCGCCATGATGCACGGCTACCTGGTGTTTGATACAGAGGGCAACCAGGCAGCGCCCTTCCGGACCTGGCGCAATACCATTACAGCGCCTGCGGCGGAAAAGCTCACGGAGCTGTTCCGGTTTAACATTCCCCAAAGATGGAGCATCGCCCACCTGTACCAGGCGATCCTCAATGGGGAGGAGCATGTGCCGAAGATTGGGCTGCTCACAACACTCAGCGGTTATATCCACTACTTGCTCACAGGAAAAAATGTACTGGGAGTGGGGGATGTGTCCGGCATGTTCCCCTATGATGCAGAGAAATGTGATTATGACCCCCGGCGGGTGGCCCAGTTTGACGAGCTGATTCAGCCCTATGGCTTCCCCTGGACCCTGCGCCAGATCCTGCCGGAGGTTTTGCCCGCAGGAGCATTTGCCGGCAGCCTCACGGAAGCCGGTGCGGCGCTTCTGGATGAAACCGGTACCCTGGAGGCCGGAATTCCCATGTGTCCTCCTGAGGGCGATGCAGGCACTGGTATGATTGCCACAGGCGCCGTCCACCCCAGAACCGGAAGCATCTCCGCAGGAACCTCTTCCTTCTCCCTGCAAGTTCTGGAGCGCCCTCTGAAGGGCTGTTATCCGGAAATCGATGTGGTAGCCACACCCTCCGGAAAAACGGTAGCTATGGCCCACACAAACAACTGCACCTCCGAGATCGACGCCTGGATCGGGCTGATTGCGGATACAGGCCGGACAATGGGCTGGAATGTGGATATGGATGCGCTGTATGAGACCCTGTTCCACAAAGCACTGGAAGGGCAGGCAGACTGCGGAGGCATTGTGTCCTTTAACTATTTTGCCGGTGAACCACTGACACATACGGAAGAAGGCCGTCCCATGGTGGTGCGCCTGCCGGACAGCCAGATGACCATTGCAAACTTCATGCGCGCCCAGCTCTACGGTGCTATTTCCACCCTAAAAATCGGTATGGATATGCTGAGGCAGGAGGAGCATGTGGAGAGTGATCTGCTTTTGGGACACGGCGGCTTCTTTAAGACCCCCGGTGTAGGCCAGCAGATCATGGCAGATGCGCTGAATGTTCCCATTACGACCATGGATACCGCCGGTGAGGGCGGCCCCTGGGGCATGGCGCTGCTGGCGGCATATATGCAGTGGAAAGAGCCGGAGGAGACCATGGAAGACTATCTGAAAAACAAGGTTTTTGCCTCAGCGAAAAGCACCTGCATTGCCCCCGACCCTGAGGGCGTTAAGGGCTTCCAGGTCTATCTGGAGCGCTACAAGGCCTGCCTGGAGGCGGAAAAAGCGGCTTCCCGGATGGCTTGACGGAAATCCAAAAAACGGGCACATTGTGCCCGTTTTTTTCGCTTGATTTTTTCTATGATACCTGCTAAAATAACTTAGAATTCGCTTATATAGATCCATGATTGGATGGATGTTTCTACAAACTACCGTAATAGTTTTCTATAAGCTACTGAGAGCTTTGGAAGACGATTGCGGTTTATTTTTTTATTTAGGAGGTACTATGGAAAACAGTCAATCAAACGCAATACTGGGACAGGGAAGCATTCCCCGTCTGCTGCTGAAATTTTCGATTCCCTGTGTAACGGGTCTGCTCATTGGAGCACTTTATAACATTGTTGACCAGATTTTTATTGGCAACAGTGAGCTTGGCTATTTGGGAAATGCGGCAACCGGCGTTTCCTTTCCGGTGATCTGCATTGCCAATGCCTTTGCGTGGTGCGTAGGAGACGGTGCGGCCTCGTACCTCAGTATCTGCTTCGGCAGAAAGGACAACGAATCGGCTCATAAATGTGTGGGTACCGGCATTACAGTTTCCTTGCTGATCAGCTTGGTGCTGTGTGTGATCTGTCTGGTTTATGCCCGTCCTCTCATGAGAATCTTCGGTGCGTCGGATCTGTCCATCCATATGGCAGTGGATTACTTTGTAATCATCGCAGCTTTTTTCCCAATCTATCTGCTCATTAACGTGATGAACAGTATGATCCGTGCCGACGGAAGCCCCACCTATGCCATGGCTGCCCTCATTACCGGCGCCATCTGCAATATCATTCTGGATCCCATCTTCATTTATGCACTGCATTGGGGCATCGCCGGTGCGGCCTGGGCCACGGTGATCGGACAGGTGGCATCTTTTGTGCTATGCGGAATTTATTTCTTCCGGCCTAAGAATTTCCGGCTGACAAAGCGCAGCTTTATCCCGGATCGTGAGGTGCTGAAGCATACCCTGTCTCTGGGGGCCTCCACCTTTGTAAACCAGATTTCCATCGTGGTGGTGGCGCTGGTGTGCAATATGACCCTGGCCCATTACGGCGCACTGTCTGTTTATGGACAGGATATTCCCATTTCTGTGTTCAGTATCCAGACAAAGGTGTATACCATGGTTACCAATATCACTGTCGGTATTGTCTTAGGCGGACAGCCCATCTTCGGCTACAATTACGGAGCTGGGCATATGGATCGTATCCGCAAGTCCTATCGTCTGGTGCTGCGCTCCACCCTGGCTGTGGGCATTGTCTCCACACTGGTATTCCAGCTCTGCCCCCAGGTGATTATCAACCTTTTTGGTGCCGGAGAACCCCTTTATATGGAATTTGCCATCAAGACATTCCGGATTTACCTCTCGCTGATTCTGGTGACCGGAATTGTGAAGCTGTCGTCCATTTTCTTCCAGTCCATCGGAAAATCCACCAGTGCGGTTATTACCTCTCTGGTGCGTGATATTGTCTGCTTTACCCCGCTGGCACTGGGACTGCCCTATCTGATGGAACAGGCAAATCCCGGCAGCGGCATCAACGGCATTCTGATTGCGGCACCCATTGCAGACATGGCAGCCGTTGTGGTTGTGGTGATTCTCACCGTCCGCTTCTTCCGCAACCTGCCCAAGGGCAACCTGCCTCAGACCGATTCTCCGGCCCAGGTTTGACAGGGGAAGAAGATGATTTATACTGAAAATGTGCAGTCCCTGTGACTGCACATTTTTTTTCCAGCCCCCGTGCGTAAAGGGAGAAACGGCAGTCACAGCGGCAATCCGGAAAATAGCAGACGGAGTGTATCGAAATTCGGTACACTCCGTCTGTTTTTCGTTTTTGGGGTATTACACAGAGAAAGGGGCGGCCTTCGCTTTTACTTCCTTCTCTGCATCAGCAGGGGAGAGAATAAAGAAAACCCCGGCACAGGCTGAGACCCGTGTCGGGGAGAATGGGATCAGTGCGTTACAGAAGGGGAATCCCGGCCTCCTCACAGGCCGCTACGGTCTCCGCATCCCAGACGCTGGACTGCACCTCGCCGATGTGAGCACAGCCCATCATCAGCATACTGAGCCGGGACTGGCCGATACCGCCGCCGATGGTGAGGGGAAGCTCGTTGTTCAGCAGCATCTTGTGGAAGGGAAGGGTTCTGCGATCGTCACAGCCGGAAATGGCCAGCTGGTGGTTCAGGGCTTCTGCATCCACACGGATACCCATGGAGGAGATTTCCAGGGCTCTGCCCAGTACCTGATCCCAGAAGAAAATATCACAGTTCAGATTCCAGTCGTCGTAGTCGGGAGCTCTGCCATCGTGGGGCTTGCCGGAGTGGAGCTTGCCGCCGATCTGCATAATACATGCGGTGTGGTGCTCCTTCACATAGGCTTTTTCCCGCTCGGAACCGGTGTGCAGATCCGGGTACATGTCCTCCAGTTCCTGGGTGGTGACGAAAGAGATCTCCGGGTCCAGCTCTACCCGGAGCTGGGGGTAGCGCACATGGAGCCGGTCATTGGTGTTGCAGATAGCCTTTACAATGGCCCGGACGATGAGCTTCAGATACTCAAGGTTCCGGTTCTCCTTGGTGATGATCTTCTCCCAGTCCCACTGATCCACATAGATGGAGTGGATGTTGTCCAGCTCCTCATCTCTGCGAATTGCGTTCATATCCGTGTACAGGCCGTTTCCAATGCTGAAGTTATAGCGCTTCAGCGCAAGGCGCTTCCATTTGGCCAGAGAGTGAACCACTTGAGCATCGGTACCCACGGCAGGGATGTCAAAGGAAACAGGGCGCTCGTAGCCGTTCAAGTTGTCGTTCAGACCGGACTCCTTGGTGACAAACAGAGGCGCCGATACACGCTTCAAATTGAGAGCACCGGAAAACTCGTCCTGAAATGTCTGCTTAATATAGGCGATGGCCCGCTGGGTATCATAGGCATCCAAAACCGGGCGATACCCCTGGGGAATGAAAATTTTATTCATAAGGAGTGACATCCTTTCAAGCGTTATATCGTATGAACTCTATTGTAGAGAATTCTTTTGTAAAATCAAGGTTAATCATAAGAGTTTTCAAAGAATTTTATGAATATCATAAAAATGGCACCGCCAGAAGCGGTGCCATTGGTCAAATATCAGTTACCGAAGGGACTGTAGCGCTGGGGATGGACACTTTGCTGAGGAGCTCCTTCGTTGGCGGACTGAACCTGTTCCCCCACCGTGAGGGACAGTTCCAGTGTTTCGCCTTGCCGATAGACCGTAAGTGTTAGGGTGTCACCGATGGCACATTCGCCCACCAGATCTACCAGATGGCTGCTTCCTGTAATCTCTGTTCCGTTCACATGGGTGATGATATCACTTTCCTGTAGTCCGGCCTTTTGCGCGGGGCCGTCCTTCGTAACAGAGCGGACAGCGGCACCCTGGGGCAGACCGTAGGCCTGATACTCTTTGCTTACATCCGTGACAGCTACGCCGATATAGGGCTTGGAAATATAACCCTTTTCGATGATGCTTCTGATGATGGGCAGAACATCGTTGATGGGAATTGCAAATGCGATGTTATCGATGGTAGCACCGCTGTTGGAGTTTCCAGAGTATTTGGCGTTTGTAATGCCGATGACCTCGCCGTGCATATTGAACAGTGCGCCGCCGGAGTTGCCGGAGTTGATGGCGCAGTCCGTCTGAATCAGCTTCATGGAGAGGTTGGAGGACATGGTGATCTCACGATTCAGGGCGCTGATAGCGCCGGAGGTCAGAGAGAAGGTCAGCTCGCCCAGAGGGTTACCGATGGCGATGACGTTGTCACCTACATTCATGTTGCCGGAATCACCTAAAACAACGGGGGGCAGATCCTGGGCATCCACCTTCAAAACGGCGATGTCGTTGGAGGCATCATAGCCGATGAGGGCTGCATCGTAGGTGGTGCCGTCGTAAAGGGAAACGGTAATGGCGCTGGAGCCCTCAACCACGTGGTAGTTTGTGAGGATGTAGCCGTCATCGGTCAGAATAAAGCCGGAACCGGAGGCGGCAGAGGTGGTCTGGTAGCCCCAGAAATTTGTGGTGATGGAAGTGGTAATGCCTACGGTAGAGTTGACGTTTTTGGCATACACTTCAGAAGCGGTCATGGTCTTTCCAGTGTCGATTTGGGTTGTATTTAATACAGCGTTCTCCCGGTGACCCTGCAGCATGTTGGAGACATCGGAAGGGACGGTGTTGCCTGTAAACCGATTGATGAGGAACAGACCGCCTGCACCGAAGGCACCGCCGAGAAGGGCGCAGCATAGTGCCAGTGCAACGATTTTTCCGGCAGTCCATCCGGCCTTTTTGGGAGCAGGGGCGGGAGTTTGGGGCTGGGTTGGATCCCCCCATGGGAAATGATTTTCATTTTGTTCTTGGTTGTTATTATCTTCGTACATGTTTGCTCACTCCTTTGTTGCTTATTCTATCGCAGAACCTCTGTTCAATGCTAAAGATTTATAGAACGATTTGTAAATAAATTGTAATAAAGCGCCGGGGAAATTACCAAAATATGAACAGAGAATGGGGTGGATTCTGTGGGACTTATGCCACTGTGTGTTGACTTTTCAGAGCCCATTTTATATGATAGGGATAGGGAAAAAGACCAAAAAATAAACAGAAAATGGGGTGCTGTTTTGGAGAATTATTTAGGTTCCAAATCCTGTGCTTGCGGAAGAGAGCACGATATCGACATTGACCAGGTGATCGTCGGCAACGGTGTGATCCGGTGCCTTCCGGACCTTATCAAAAAGTACGGCGCAAAAAAGCCCTTTGTCTTGGCGGATGTCAATACCTTCGCTGCGGCCGGTAAAACCCTATGCCGGATTCTGGAGGAAAATCACATCCTCTATGGGAAATATATATTTGACGATACTGCGCTGGAGCCGGATGAGAGGGCTGTGGGCTCTGCCGTGATGCATTTTGACAACAGCTGCGACCTTATTATCGGTGTGGGTTCCGGTGTCATCAACGATATTGGAAAGATTCTCAGCAGCATATCCGGCAGGAAGTATGTGATTGTTGCCACAGCCCCCTCTATGGACGGCTATGCCAGCGCAACCTCCTCCATGGCCATGGACGGACTGAAGGTCTCCCTAAACAGCCGGTGTGCCGATGTGATCCTGGGGGACATCGATATTCTGAAAAATGCGCCGGAGCATATGCTGAAAGCAGGTCTGGGGGATATGCTTGCCAAGTATATCAGCATTGCAGAGTGGCGGATCGCCCATGTGATCACCGGGGAATACTATTGTGAACGGGTGGCCCAGCTGATTCGGGAGGCCCTCAAAAAGTGTGTGGACAATGCCCAGGGGCTTTTGCGGCGAGAGGATGAAGCCATAAGGGCCGTCTTTGAGGGCCTGGTGATTGGGGGCGTTGCCATGGCTTACGCAGGCGTGTCCCGGCCTGCATCCGGTGTGGAGCATTATTTCTCCCATGTGTGGGATATGCGGGGGCTGGAATTCGGCACCCAGGTGGATCTCCACGGAATTCAGTGCGCAATCGCCACGGGCATTTCCGCAAGGCTCTATGAAAAGGTAGCAAAGATGAAGCCCGACAGGCAGAGAGCGGAGCGTTACGTGGCGGAGTTCCGGTACGATGCCTGGAGCCGGGAGCTGCGGAGCTTTTTGGGAAAGAGCGGGGAGACCATGATCGCCCTGGAAGAAAAAGAGGGCAAGTATGATAAAAAGACCCATGGGGCACGTTTTCGTGTGATCGAGGAGCACTGGGATGAGATCCTGGAGATCATCGACCGGGAGATCCCGTCCAGTGAGAGAATCTCCTCTATTTTAAATACCATTGGGATTTCGGAAGATCCCATGTCCATCGGGGTGGACAGTTCGGTTGCAAGGATGACATTTAAAGCAACCAAGGACATTCGGGACAAATACGTGCTCTCCCGGCTGGCCTGGGACCTGGGCATTCTGGAGGAGCTTTGCCAAAGTATCTGAGGAGGCGGAATTATGTTTGATGTGGTAATCATCGGCGCCGGTGTGATCGGCGGCATGGTGGCAAGAGAGCTGTCACGCTATCACCTGCGGATTTGCCTGCTGGAAAAGGAGAACGATGTGGCGATGGGTGCCTCCAAGGCCAATTCCGGTATTATTCACGGAGGCTATGACCCGGTTCCCGGTACGCTGAAAGCAAAAATGAACACGGAAGGCATTGGGCTTTTGTATGAAGCTGCCAGAGAGCTGAACGTGCACCATAAGCAAAACGGCTCTTTCGTGTGTGCATTCGGCACGCCGGAGGAGGAGAAGACCCTGGAGGTGCTGCTGCAGCGGGGGAAAGACAATCAGATCGGCGGCCTGTCCATTGTCTCAGGTGACCGGGCAAGACAGCTGGAGCCCAATCTCTCAGAGGCGGTCTCCAAGGCGCTGTATATTCCGTCCTCCGGTATCATCTGTCCCTATGATTTAACCATAGCGGCTGTGGGCAATGCCATGGACAACGGCGTGGAGCTGATGCGCAATTTTGAGGTTTGCCGCATCCAAAAAGAGGATGTGTTCACAGTCAGCTCAACAGATGGCAAAGCGGTGACCGGTAAATATCTGGTAAACTGCGCAGGGGGCTACTCGGATCGAATTGCCCGGATGGTGGGAGATGATTTCTTTACTATTATTCCCAGAGCCGGAGAATATATGCTGATGGATAAGGCTGAGGGCGCACGGGTGCGCCATACCATTTTCCAGGTACCCACGAAAGCCGGAAAAGGCATTCTGGTGACCCCCACGGTGGATGGAAATCTTCTGACAGGCCCCACCGCTGCGGCGGTAGCTACCCCGGACAGCAAGCAAACAACCCCGGAGGGACTGGGTATGGTCAGGAGATTGGCAGCCAAAAGTGTATCCAGCATCGATTTCCGGCAGGTAATCACCTCCTTTACGGGAATTCGGTCGTCTACCGGAGGCGGGGACTTTATTATTGAGCCTGCCAGAAAGGTACCGAACTTTGTCCATGTGGCGGCCATCGATTCGCCGGGACTGACCTGCTGCGTAGCCGTTGCCAGGTATGCGGTTTCTATTTTGAAAGAGCTGGGTCTTTCCCTGGAGGAAAAGGCCCACTGGCAGGGTACCAGGGCCAATACCCGGGCGTTTCGGGAGATGTCGGATGAGGAAAAGGATTCCTTTATCAAAACCCATCCGGACTACGGAAAGATCGTATGTCGCTGTGAAACTGTCAGCGAAGGGGAGATGCGGGATGCCATCCGGCGAAATCCCCCGGCCTATGATGTGGACGGGGTCAAGCGCCGTACCCGTGCTGGTATGGGGCGGTGCCAGGGGGGCTTCTGCTCCAGTCATGTTATGAAGCTGATCGCCCAGGAGCAGGGTATGTCCCTGGAGGCGGTTACCAAATGCGGAAAGGGATCTGAGATCCTCACCGGAAAGCTGTAAGGAGATGACGAAGATGGTGCAACATGATATTGTAGTCATTGGCGGCGGCCCTGCCGGGATGGCGGCTGCGGTGGCGGCTTACGATGCCGGTGTCCGGGATGTGGTGATTCTGGATCGGGAGCCGGGACTCGGTGGAATTCTGCGCCAGTGCATCCACGCAGGCTTTGGCCTGCATAAGCTGGGACAGGAGCTGACCGGGCCGGAATATGCCAATGTGTATGAGCAGATGGTTTTGGAGCGGAGAATCAAAACCTATTATGAAACCACAGTCACCGCCGTGTCCCGGGAGAAACTGGTTACCGCTCAGAGTCGGGAGGGCATTGTGAAGATCCAGGCCCAGGCAGTGGTGCTGGCCATGGGCTGCCGGGAGCGGAGTAGAGGGGTACTGAACATCAGCGGCAGCCGTCCTGCGGGAATTTACAGCGCCGGCACCGCCCAGAAATTCATCAACTGCGACGGCTATATGGTGGGAAAGCGGGTGGTGATCCTAGGCTCCGGTGACATTGGCCTCATTATGGCAAGACGTATGACCCTGGAAGGGGCCAAAGTAGAGGCGGTGTGTGAGCTGCTGCCCTACGCAGGGGGACTGACTCGAAATATCGTCCAGTGTCTGGAGGATTTTGATATCCCCTTGTACCTAAGTACCACCGTCTGTCAGATCCACGGGGACAAACGGGTGGAGGGAGTTACCATTGCCCAGGTGGATGAAAAAAGAGCCGTTTTGGAGGACACAAAGCGCTATATTCCCTGTGATACCCTGCTTTTATCGGTGGGGCTGATTCCGGAAAATGAACTGACAAGAGCGGCGGGCATTCCCATGGATCCGGTGACAGGCGGCCCCCTTGTGGATGAGCAGTGCCAGACCCAGATACCGGGGATTTTTGCCTGCGGCAATGTGCTGCAGGTTCATGACCTGGTGGATTTTGTCTCGGATGAGGCAGAGCGGGCAGGCCTGGGGGCGGCGGAGCTGGTAAAAAACGGGGCAAACCCCTGTCCCGTCATTGCCACACAGGCCGGTTCCGGAATTCGCTACGTGCTGCCTCAGCAGGTGCATGTCCGGGAGAATCAGGAATTTTCCCTGTTTTTCCGGGTGACAAAGCCCTTTAGTAAGGTGAAAATCACAGCCCGTTCCGGGGATACGGTTCTGGCAGTGAAAAAATCCATGCGTGCGGCCCCCGGTGAGATGGAAAAATTGACCATAAGCACTTTGGAGCATGTGCAGGAGCCGATTACCGTTTGTTTGGAGGAAGTGCAATGAAAAGACAAATTACCTGTATCGTCTGTCCAAGAGGCTGTTGCATGACGGCGGAAATCACGGAAACTGAGATCAAGGTCACCGGCAATTCCTGCAAACGGGGAAAAGAACACGCCATTGCAGAGTGCACCAACCCGGTGCGCAGTCTGACCTCGTCTGTGCATGTAAGCAACCGGGACGGCATTATGGTGAGCGTGAAAAGTGCTGCCCCCATCCCCAAGGGGAAGATGATGGAGGTGATGGGGCTGATCCGCAGGGCAACCGCAAAGGCCCCCATTGCCATTGGAGATGTGATTCTCCCGCAGGTGTGCGGCACCGACATCGTAGCGACAAAACAGATTTTGTGAGGATGGAATGAAACAGCAGGAAATACTGAAAAATATAAAATTATATCTGTTCGATATGGACGGAACCTTATACCTGGGGGACAGACTTTACCCCTTTACCCTGGAGCTTCTACAAACACTGAAGGCAACCGGGCGAAAGTACCTTTTCATGACCAACAACTCCTCGAAAAGTGTGGAGGATTACATCCAAAAGCTGGAAAAGCTGGGAATCTGCGCCACCAGGGAGGATTTTATCACCTCCTCTCAGGCGACGGCCTACTACTTAAAGGAGCACCACTGGGGAAAGAAACTCTATGTCTGCGGCACAGGTTCTTTGAAACGGGAGCTTGCGATGGAGGGCTTTACGGTCACCGAGTCGGTGGAGGATACCCAGTGCATCGTCATGGGGTTTGACACGGAGCTTACCTTTCAGAAATTGCATGATGTGAGCTATCTGCTCCTTACCCGTGAGAACATTCCCTATATCGCCACAAACCCGGACTATGTATGTCCTACGGAGTTTGGCAGCGTCCCCGACTGCGGAAGTGTGTGCGATATGATTTATAACGCCACGGGAAAACGCCCGGTTGTGATTGGAAAGCCCTCGCCGCTGATGCCCCTTCTTGCCATGGAGCGAAACGGCTATGAAAAGGCGGAGACAGCGGTGGTGGGAGACAGGATCTACACCGATGTGAAATCCGGCCTCAATGCGGGCATTACGGGCATTCTCGTCATGAGCGGTGAGACAACCCATGAGATTTTAGAGCGTTCAGAGGATCAGCCCCACCTGGTTCTGGAGGATGCTGGGGAGATTCTGAAAGCCATTCGTTCTTAATTGAGAAGCCGAATGTCACAGATATTCGGATTTTTTGCAGGATACACCCAGGCGGCAAAAGAAAATTTTACATGGCACAGGAGAGTGTTTGCAATTCTTATAAAAGAGTGCTAAAATATGCGGTGTTACCCCCACAGGGGTTTCTCTTAGTGTGATTACGGCTTTGACGGCCGTTAGAAAAGGAGAGTATTATCATGAAGACTGTTCCCGAACGCTTAACAGCTCTGCGCTCTGCCATGGCAAAGGTGGGCTGTGATGCTTATATTATGCCAAGCTCCGACCCCCACTCCAGCGAATATGCCCCCAAGCACTATACGGCCTGGGAGTATTTCTCCGGTTTTTCCTGTGAAAATGCCAATCTGGTTGTAGCTGCCGACGAAGCAGCCCTTTGGGTGGACGGCCGTTTCTTTGGGGCGGCAGATGCAGCCCTGGCAGGCACCGGCATCGCTTCCATGCACATGGGTGTGAAGGGTGTGCCTACGGTCAACCAGTGGCTGAAGGAGCGGATGATCTCCGGCAAAGTGCTGGGTTACAGTGCCCTAACCATGTCTGTCAAGCAGATGCGAGAGCTGACAGAGCTTTGCAAAAAGAATGGCGCACAGCTGAAAGACCTGCCTCTGGTGGATGAGGTCTGGACAGAGGATCGGCCTGCACTTCCGGCCACACAGGCTTGGATCCTGGATACCGCTTCCGCAGGCAAGTCCCCGGAGCAGAAGCTGGAAATCCTCCGGGGGAAGCTGAAGGAACAGAATTGTACCGCAATGCTGGTTACAAAGCTGGACAGTGTGGCGTGGCTGCTCAATCTGCGTGCAGCGGATGTGGAGTCCACCCCCTATGCACTGGCATTTTGCTATGTGGATATGGAGAAGGCACTTCTCTTTGTGGATGCCTCCCGGCTGGACGCAAAGACCAGGGAAATTCTGGAAAAGGCCGGTGTGGAGCTTAGGGACTATATGGGGATGGCAGAGTATCTGGTTTCCTGCAAGACACCTCAGACCGTTCTGGCAGATCCGGCATCCTTGAATGCTGCGCTTATGAATATCCTGCAGAATAACAGTGCCTATACGGTAAAAGAGCTGGCTGACCCCATTGCCCTGCTGAAGGCGGTCAAAAACGAAACAGAGATTGCCTGCACCCGCAAAGCCCACCTGGTGGACGGTGCCGCCATGGTGCGCTATCAGATGGAGCTGGAGCGGCGTCTTGCAGAGGGCGAAACCCTCCGGGAGACCGATATCGATCCTATTTTGCATAAATACCGCAGCAGCGGTGAAAAGTTCATTTTCGAGAGCTTTTCTACCATCGCAGCCTGGGGCCCCAACGCAGCTATGATGCACTATGCACCGAAGGTGGGGGCAGATGCGCAAATCCAGCGCCATGGCTTCTTGCTGGTGGACAGCGGTGCTACCTATTATGACGGCACCACAGATATCACCCGTACCTACCAGGTGGGCGATGTGACAGAGGAGGAAAAGCTGGCATATACCCGCGTACTGCGGTGCCATATCGACATTGCTATGGCGGTATGGCGTGAGGGTGCCACCGGCGGCGAGCTGGATATGCTGGCCCGTCAGCCATTGTGGCGGCATATGCTGGACTACCGCTGCGGCACCGGCCATGGTGTGTCCCATGTGGGTGCCGTCCACGAAGGCCCCCAGAGCCTGCGGCCCCACAATGCTGTGGTGTTCGTACCCGGAATGGTCATTACGGACGAACCCGGTCTGTACGAAGAAGGCCGTATGGGCATCCGAATTGAAAACGAGCTGGTGTGCGTAGAGGCAGGGGAGAGCGAATACGGAAAGTTCCTGCGCTTTGAGCCTCTCACCTACGTACCCATCGATATGGGCTGTGTCCTGCTGGAGGAGCTGACACGGGAAGAAAAAGACTGGATCAACTGGTACCATGGCCAGGTGCTGGAGAAGCTCAGCCCCCTACTGAATGAAGAGGAAATCGCATGGCTGCGCATCAAGTGTGCAGCGGTCTGACAAAGCGTTTCTCAGAATATGGACTTTCAAAAGCGGCATAGCGGTAGCTATGCCGCTTTTGTTTGTAATAAATCTGTGAACACGCATGAAAACTGGGAATTTGTCCTAGATTTATTCACAAAATTATATTACACTCTAAATGCCCAATTGATTTGCAGCCCGTTTTGGGGCAAGATAAAAGAATCTGTTGGATAAAGGAGTTTTTAACATGAATAGATCGATTCAAAAAGTATCTGCGCTGCTCCTGGTGACGCTTTTGCTCACCGGCTGCGGCAGTAAATCGGAGGCATCCCCCAGCCAGACCCAGGGGGAAGTGGGAATTTCCTATCATAATCTTGTGGATTCCGCATCCCAGAAGGAAATCACAGAGATCCTACAGACACATGGTGTCACCGAGGAGCAGACCCAGGAACTGCTCACATGGGTGAATGATTTTAACGGACGTGTTACCACCGATACGTTGCAGGAAGGCTATGCATCCATGGGAAAAGAGGGGGTAGACCACACAAAGACCATCGTGGAGACAAAGCAGACCGAGAGCGGGGAGTTTATTCCAGAGGCCAATTGCCGCCTTACCTCCAATCTGCTTATGAAAAATCTGATTCACACCAACGGCATGCAGGATAAAAACGACACATTTCTGATTTTTGATGTGGAAGCAATCGATATGTACGACCAGTTCCAATTGACCGAACAGGAGAAGGAAAACTTTGTCACCTTGTTCAACTGGGTGCCTGTTGCAGAAAACAGCACTTTGGAAGAGCATATCGCAGCCATCCAGCGTGCGTGGAAGGATCGGGAGATCACAATCGACGGAGAGGGGATCTCCCTTATCACCGTGTATCTGCACTCCACCTTCGATCATGTCCGCTTTGTAGGCCACACAGGTGTGCTTTTGGAGACGGAGGACGGCCTTATGTTTGTGGAAAAATACGGCCCCATTGCCCCCTTCCAGGTCACAAAATTCCAGAACCGGGAGGAACTCAAGTCCTATCTGCTGGGCAGGCCCGATCTCTACGGCGAAGAGACAGAACTGGCCCCTATTGTTATGGAAAATGACAAGGTGCTTTAAACAGCCGGAATTTATCAGAAAAAACAGCCACAGGTTTTGTGGCTGTTTTTTCTGTGGGACAGCACCGGGAATTTCTTGATGAATTTTTCTGTTAGGTGTGCTAAAATAAAGCCAATGTGCTGTAAGGGGGAAAATTTCCCCAATGTCCGGGAAATGAGGAGAAACTATGTATCGATTGCTGATTGTAGAGGACGACAAGGGAATCGCCGAGGCCATTGCCCAGCAGGCCCGGATGTGGGAGCTGCAGGTTCACTGTGCAGAGAATTTTCGCAATGTGATGGCAGAATTTGCGGAGTTTTCGCCCCATATCGTGCTGCTGGATATCTCCCTTCCGTTCTTTAACGGCTACCACTGGTGCAATGAGATTCGGAAGGCCTCCAAGGTACCCATCATTTTTATCTCCTCCGCATCGGATAACATGAATATTGTGATGGCAATGAATATGGGGGGCGATGATTTTATCGCAAAACCCTTTGACCAGAGTGTTCTTATGGCAAAGGTGCAGGCTATGCTCCGCAGAACCTATGATTTTGCATCTGCCGTTCCGATCCTGGAGCACCGTGGGGCGCTGCTGAATACGGGGGACAACACGCTTACGTTCCAGGACGAAAAGATCCCTTTAAGTAAAAATGAATACCGCATTCTTCTCATTCTGCTGCAAAACAAGGGGAAGGTGGTAAGCCGTGAGAGAATTATGGAGCAGCTGTGGGAGTCTGACAGCTTCGTGGATGAAAATACCCTGTCTGTCAATGTAAACCGGCTGCGCAAGAAGCTGGACGGAGCGGGACTACCGGATTTTATCACCACGAAATTCGGGGTGGGGTATGTGATTGCCCAGTAGAAAGAGGCGTAGTATGAAATTTAGTTGGAAGTACATAAAACAGCGCTGGCGCAGCCTTATAGTCGGATGTCTGTTTTTCTGCATCTTTGCAGTTACCTTTGCCCTGTATCATCTGCCCTTGCGGGCAGTCCTCTATCCTGCGGCCCTATGCCTGCTGATCGGTGGCATCTGGCTTCTGATAGACATGGAAAGGGCGAAACGGAAGCACCGCCAGCTGGCCGGAATTCAGAAGCTCTCGGATGCGGTGACCATGGAGTTTCCCGGTGTACAGACTGTGGAGGATGCGGATTATCAGAAAATCATAAGCAGCATCTGCCAGGAGCAGCTGATGCTGCAATCCGAAGCCCATAACCGCTATGAAAACATGATGGAGTACTATACGGTGTGGGCCCACCAGATCAAAACCCCCATAGCCGCCATGCGGCTGAATCTCCAAAACGAGGACTCAGCTCTGTCTCGCAAGCTGTCTGCCGATCTGTTTCGGGTGGAGCAGTATGTGGAAATGGTGCTGATGTTTTTGAAGCTGGACGGGGGTTCCAGCGATTATGTGATTCGTAACTATGATCTGGATACCATTATCCGGCAGGCGGTGAAAAAATTTGCCGGGGAGTTTATCGGACGAAAACTGAAGTTAGTCTACGAGCCTGTGAATGCCACGGTGATTACCGACGAGAAATGGCTCTCCTTTGTCATTGAGCAGGTGCTGTCCAATGCCCTTAAGTATACGCCCTCCGGCAGCATCACAATCACCCTGACACCGGATAAGAAGCTGCGCATTGCGGATACCGGTATCGGCATCGCACCGGAGGATCTGCCCCGTATCTTTGAAAACGGCTATACGGGCTACAATGGCAGAGCGGACAGAAAGGCCAGCGGCATTGGGCTTTATCTGTGCAAGAGGATCTGCGGAAATCTGGGACATGGGATTTCTGCCCAGTCCCAGGTGGATGTGGGAACCTGCATCACCATTGACCTGCAGCAGCAGAAGCTGGAAGTGGAATAACTTCTTACAAAACTGTTAGATTTGAAGGGAGATTTGTAAGCCGATTCTATGGCGATGCAAGTCTCCCTTTTGTTACAATGGTGACAGAAATTCCAAAGGAGGATTTTTGTTATGAGTATTTTGGAAGTAAGCGGTGTGAAAAAGGTGTATACCAGCCGCTTCGGTGGGAATAAGGTGGAGGCCCTCAAAAATGTGTCCTTCAGCGTGGAGCAGGGGGAGTATGTGGCGATCATGGGTGAGTCCGGATCCGGTAAGACCACCCTTTTAAACATTCTGGCGGCACTGGACAAACCCACCGCAGGTAAAGTGGTTTTGGACGGCCAGGATCTCTCGGCAGTCAAGGAAAGTCAGATTGCGGCCTTCCGCCGGGATAATCTGGGATTCGTGTTCCAGGAATTTAACCTGCTGGACACCTTTACCTTGGAAGATAATATCTATCTGCCTCTGGTGCTGGCAGGAAAATCCTACAAGCAGATGCAGCAAAAGCTCCAGCCCATTGCGGCAAAGCTGGGCATTGCAGACCTTCTTAAAAAGTACCCCTATGAGGTTTCCGGCGGCCAGAAGCAGCGGGCTGCGGCGGCTAGAGCGATCATAACCGATCCCAAGCTGATCCTGGCCGACGAGCCTACCGGCGCACTGGATTCCAAGGCAACCGACGAGCTTCTGCGGCTGTTTACCCAGATTAATGGGGAGGGGCGCACCATTTTGATGGTCACCCACTCGGTTAAGGCCGCAAGCCATGCAGGACGGGTGCTGTTCATAAAGGATGGTGAGGTGTTCCATCAGATCTATCGGGGGAACAATACGGATGAACAGCTGTATCAGATGATCTCCGATACCCTTACGATGCTGGCGACAGGTGGTGAGCGGAAATGAAATCAGGGTTCTATCCGAAGCTAGCCTGGGATGGGATACGCAAGAATAAGCGGCTGTACCTTCCCTATATCCTCACCTGCATCGGCATGGTGATGATGCACTACATCGTGTGTTTCCTTTCGGTATCCTCCGGGGTGCATAATCTTCCCGGCAGCGCTACGATCTGTATGATTTTGGAGTTCGGCAGTCAGGTGATTGCCTTCTTTTCTCTGCTGTTTCTGTTTTATTCCAATTCTTTTCTCATGCGCCGCAGAAAAAAGGAGTTCGGACTATATAACATTCTGGGCATGGGAAAGTGGAATATCGGCAGAATCCTCTTCTGGGAGGTTCTGATCGTGGCAGCTCTGGCGCTGGTCTGCGGCTTGGGACTGGGAATTGCCCTCTCCAAACTCTTTGAACTGCTGATGATCAACTTCCTGCAAGGAGAGATCAGCTACAGCTTCTCTGTGGACATGGGCGGCGTTGCCCGCAGCGCCCTTCTGTTCGGGGGGATCTTTCTGCTGATCTTCTTAAACGGTCTGCGCCAGATCTCCCTCAGTAAGCCTGTGGAGCTGCTCCGCAGTGAGAGCTCCGGTGAAAAAGCGCCCAAGGCCAATTGGTTCCTGGCGCTTCTGGGTGTTGTGGTTCTGGCAGTTGCCTACTATTTGGCAGTGACCAGTGATGACCCCGTTACCGTTCTTAGCGTATTCTTTGTGGCGGTCATGCTGGTCATCGCCGCGACCTATCTGCTGTTTGTCTCCGGCTCTGTGATGCTCTGCCGGATGCTGCAGAAGAACAAAAAATACTATTATAAGCCCAATCACTTTGTCTCCGTCTCCTCTATGGTCTACAGAATGAAGCGAAACGGTGCAGGCCTTGCGTCCATCTGCATTCTGCTTACCATGGTGCTTGTGATGCTCAGCTCCACGGCAGCACTTTTCATCGGCACGGAGGACTCTCTGAACACCCGCTATCCCATGGATTTCAATGTGGATGTGAGAGGGGAAACCGTTGAAAGTATCCGGGATCAGAGCATCACCCCCATTTTGGATGAAATGCAGAGGGTTCTGGATGCTCATGGTGCCCAGCCTGTGGGGGGCTATCACTACCAGGCCGTGGCTACTGCCGGATTTGTACGGGACGGGATTCTTTACAATGATAAATCAGCGGCTGAGGACTTAAATGGTGTTGCCCACTCGGATCTTGCCATGGTCTTCTTTGCGCCGGTGGAGGCGTATAACACAATTATGGGTGAAAACCAGGTACTGGGGGAGGATGAAGTGCTGATTTTCCCCTTCAGAACCCAGTATACGGCATCCACCTTCCAAATCGTGGATGGAAAAGAGTACCGGGTGAAGGCGCTGGCAGATTCCTTTGTGGACAACGGCGAGGCGGCTATGACGATTTATCCCAGCATTTTTGTCTTTGTGTCGGATCTGGAGCAGACCATTGCCTCTTCCAGCAGTGTGGCAGATTTCTCCGGGGACTCCGTTTGGAATTACCACTGGTACTGTGCCTTTGATCTGAACCTGCCGGATGAGGAGATCGTTGAGGTTTACAGGGATATGCAGAATTCCTCCCTGCTGAAATCCGTGAAGATTGAGTGCAGGCAGGCAGAGCGTGCGGATTTTTACGGTCTTTATGGAGGCTTGTTCTTCCTGGGAATAATGCTCAGTCTGGTGTTTTTAACGGCTGCGGTGCTGATTATTTACTATAAGCAGGTCTCTGAGGGCTATGAGGATCAGGCCCGGTTTGCGGTGATGCAGAAGGTCGGCATGACCAAACGGGAGATTCGCAAATCTGTCAACTCCCAGATGCTTACGGTCTTTTTCCTGCCCCTGGTGACTGCCGGCATCCATCTGGGCTTTGCATTCCCCATGATCCGAAAAATGCTTCTGATCTTTAATCTGTGGAATACCGAGCTGCTGATTTGCACAACGGCGGTGTGCTTCCTGGCGTTTGGACTTTTCTATGCACTGGTATACCGCATTACCTCCAATGCCTATTTTGCAATCGTGAGCGGAAGACGGGAGGAGAGACGATGAGACGGTTCATTCTGGTGTGTCTGACAGGCTGTCTGCTGCTGCATCTGACAGCCTGCCACCTGGAGCATGTCTCCCCCGAACAGGTTCTCGGCAGCATGGAGAACGTTGTGAGCGGTCTTGGAAGCACCCAAATCACAAAGGATCATCAACTGAGCGGCAGACGGATCCTGGGGGAGGATGCCTATGTGGGTACCTACCAGGCACACTGCAGCGGCATTACCCACAGAGATGTGATTTTTGGCGGTGCCTCCATACAGGCTCGCAGTCTCAAAGTTTCGGGGGATATTGTGACAACTTCCGGTTCTGCCACCATCCGCATCCGGCTGGGGGAAGAGGTAACAGAGCTTTCCTGTGATGAAAACGGACATTTTGAAGTGAACCTCTCCCTCTGCGGCGGCGGAAACTACATTATGGCAGAGTATCAGAATTTTACAGGTGAGGTGAATATGGTAAGTGAGTACATTAGCGGCGGTGCTCCCCAGACCTATGGATAGGGAAAAGTGTGGGGAAAAGAGACGGACGGTTCCAAGAGTTCTCAGCTCACTTATAGTCTATCTGACCATTGGTGCTATCGGCCTTCTGGCGATCCCGGGACTTGTCCTGCTGGCAGCCATTAAGATCGTGTGGTACGGCGCAGATAAAATCGTGCGATTGCTGGATAGATACTAGACAGAAGCAGGATAGCTTGGGACAGCTCCGTTCAAACGGACAATGGAAAAACCCCCTGTGCGGAAAGATTTCTGCACAGGGGGCAATTTTATTTTGCTGTGAAAGCGTGCCAAATGAGACGGGTCTAACCCGGCGATAGCATTTAATTCTTCGGGCGCTTTCTGTACCGGAACTCATCCAGCTTGTTTTTCAGATTCTCCGGCATCTCCTTGTCAACAGGGCAGAGTTTGGCGTTTGCCATCCGCTGGGCGAAAGCCTTGATAAATGCGATATCCTCAACCATTTGCTCCGGGCTCATAACCGCCATGGTATCGTAGCTGTTGTGAATGGTGGCGGTGTTGCTGGGGGCAGACCGGGCGAAGGTGACTGCCGGGATGCCCTTGTCTGCAAAGGGAGTGGAGTCGCTGGGGTATACGTCCTGATTCACAGAGCAGCCGAAGCCCATTTCGGAGGAGAAATACTGGATGTAGTTTACCAGCTTTTCCTCTGCGGTACAGCAGGCGTCGAATTTACCCATGATGCAGCCGATCATATCCAGATTGATGCAGAGGACGATGTCTTTGAGGGCCTCTTCGTGTGCTTCACAATAGGCTGTGGAGCCCAGAAGACCACGCTCTTCGCTGCCGCACCAGATAAACCGCAGACCGTAGCGGTGGGGGTGGGAGGCAAAATGCTCTGCAAGGGACAGAATGCCAATGGAGCCGGACATGTTGTCGTAGGCCCCCTGAGACAGGGAAGTGGAGTCATAATGGGCCGTGAAAGCGATGTACTGGGGGACTTCGCCCGGCAGATCCAGAATCACATTGTGGGAAGAACCGGTGTATTCATCCTGCTGCAAAGTGATCTTGGCAGTGGCTTTCCGGCTCTGCACCAGCTGGATGGCATCTTTTACATTGATGTTCACGCCGGGAATTTTGCGGCCCTTGGCTACCTGGGCACGGAGCTCGCGCTGGTCGATATCCCGGTCTGTGTAGTTGGCATTTCCGTCATAGGTGATGAAGCCCACAGCTCCGCTATCCACTATGTCTTGATAGCGCCAGTAGCCCAGATAGCCGTCCATCAGCACGATCTTTCCCTTGCACTGAGAAATGGAGTAGGGGGTGTTGTCGGTTAAGTAGTAAAGGGGAGCCTCCACGGTGGCGGAGCCGGAACAGAGATACCCTTTGCAGGGGATTTCCTCTCCGTCAACCGTCAGACATGCGGTGTGCATGGTGGCCATCTCCACGTCAAAAGGTTCAATTTTTGCGTGTGCGCCAAATTTCTCACATTCTGCCCCGAGAAATTCTGCGCATTTTAATTCCTCGGCGCTGCCGCCGGTGCGGATATACGCTGTCTGCTCGAAAAGACGAGCAATGTTTTTTGCATCCATAATGATCCTCCGTTTAATTTTGCATGATGCCAGTATATCACAGACTGTTTTCTGTGACAAGCCATATGTTCCTACAGGAAGGATAGGGGAGGGAACATGTAAAAAAGCAGCACCGCTTACGCAGTGCTGCTGAGAGAATTTTTCGATTGGGGGATTACTCCTGCTCCCAGTTATGCCAGACGTTCTGCACGTCGTCGTCATCTTCCATGACTTCGATGAGCTTTTCCATCAGCTTGATCTGCTCCTCATTTTCCAGCTTCTGGTAGTTCTGGGGAACCATCTCGATCTGAGCGGAGGCAAAGGTGTACTTCTTTTCGCCCATGGCCTCAGCCACGGTGTTGAAATCATCGGGATCGGTGTAGATGGTGAAGCAGTCCTCTTCGGCCTCAAAGTCGTCGGCACCGCAATCCATGGCATCCATCATGACCTGATCTTCCTCATAGTCTCCGTCCTCGTTGTCCACAACCAGAACGCCCTTCTTGTCGAAGCTCCAGGAGACACATCCGGAGGTACCCATGTTGCCGCCGAACTTGTCAAAGTGGTGACGCATGGAGCCTGCGGTACGGTTGCGGTTGTCGGTCATGGTCTCAACGATCACGGCAACACCGCCGGGGCCGTAGCCTTCGTAAGTAATGGCCTCGTAGCTCTCACTGTTGCCGGCACCGGCAGCCTTTTCGAGAACACGCTTAATGTTATCGTTGGGCATGTTGGCGGCCTTGGCCTTGGTGATGATGGTAGCCAGACGGGAGTTGTTGGCAGGATCGATGGAACCGCCGCCCTCCTTAACTGCAACAATCATTTCCTTTGCGATCTTGGTGAAAGCAGCGGCACGCTTTGCATCCTGTGCGCCTTTGGTTTTTTGAATGTTATGCCATTTGGAATGTCCGGACATGATGATCTTCCCTTCTATAAAACGGCGTATCGCCAAAAATATTCAATTCTATTTTAACACAGAAGGAATGGAAAAATCAACCGGAAATCAGAAGAAATTTGCACAATCTTTGTGTTTTTGGGATTGTGTTACTTGAATCTCCGGGAAAGCGGCAGAGAGCTTTTCAGCCAGAACGGCGCAGACCGGGTTTTCGGTGTAGAAATGGCCCGCATCGATGAGGTTGATTCCCAAATCGTGGGCATCCCAAAACTGATTGTATTTTACGTCGGCAGTTACAAAGGTGTCGCAGCCGGAGGCTGCCACTTCATGAAGCTCGCCGGCACAGGCACCGCCGCCCACGGCCACCTTGCAGACGGGCTTGCCGCCGGAGGCATACCTAAGCCCCGGACAGTCCAGTGCGGATTTCACATGGGCCAGGAATTGGGCCAGAGGCTGCTGGGGAACCATACCCTGCCGCAGCAGTCCCCAGGGGCGCCCCTGGGCATCGGTGCCTTGAGGCGCAATTACCTGGATGTCGGAAAGTCCCAGTCTGGCAGCCAGAGTGTCGTTCACGCCACCGGGCGCACAGTCCAAATTGGTGTGGGCGTTGATGGCCGCAATTCCATTTTCGATTAGGTATAGAGCGTTTTTGCCCTGCTGGGTTTCATCTGTGATAAATCCCGGGTTCCACAGCAGTGCATGGTGGGTTACCAGCAGCTGGGCGCCGATTTCCTTTGCCTCCTGGGACACGGTCTCAAAGGGGTCCAGTGCAACCAAAATGGTGGTGACAGGCGTATCCAGCCGCCCGCAGTTCAGGCCCACATTGTCCCAGGACTCCTTCATGGAGGTGGGGGCGATGGATTCCAGGAATTCCAGAATGTCTTTAACTGTTGTCATGGGTTTCCTCCTTAGATGGGCAGAGGGCCTGGTTTTGAGCCAGCGCATCCAGCTCCTTTAGTGCCTCTGCCAGATCGGGAACGGCTTGCTCCCCACGGCCGCTGACCGCAAGGCGAAGCCCGTTTACGAGACGCGCATAGTACTCCGGCAGCTCCGGCTGGGCCAGCTCCAGAAGAGCCGGGGACAGATAACATTGCCCGGCAGACAGTGGACAGCCAGGGTTCCAGATGACCTCCATAACGGTGTACAGGAACCGCCCGTCCCGGATAATGGACTCCCGCTGAATAGACCAGCCGGACTCCGAGAGAAAACTGCGCAGCTGGGGCGTTTTTGACTGGCATTGCAAAATCAGACGGTAGGCATTGGATTTCAGCCAGGGGGCTGCCGTCAAAATGGAAATCATGGTATCGGCACCCATTCCGGCGCATACCATGCAGTCGAACTCTCTGGGGATGCTCCGCAGGCCGTCGGACAGATAGAAGGAGATTTTCTGCTGTACCTGGTATTTTCTGGCGTTGATCACGGCACTGTGCAGCGGGCCTTCATTCACGTCTGCGGCAATCACAGAGCTTGCGATGCCCTTTGTAAGCAGATAGATGCCCAGATACCCGTGGTCGCAGCCGATGTCTGCCACACGGTCTCCCGGGTTTACATAGGAGCAGCAGCGGAGCAGACGTTTGGAAAGGGGAAGTTTCATAAAATACCTCAAAAAAACTGCCATCCCCGACTAAGGGATGGCAGAGCCGGATGATTACTGTGCGTTGTCGGCCTGTGCAGCCTGCTCGGCTTCGTAAGCCTCCAGGAAGTGGTTCAGCTGAGCCAGGAAGGGCTCGCACTCGATGTCGTGCACCATGCAGGCTTCCTCTACGGTCTCACCACGGGAGGAGGGGCAACCCAGACAGTGCATGCCGATTGCGAAGAACAGGGGAGCGGTCTGGGGTGCGATATC
>RCNH01000180.1_pt1 | contig 29973 bp, 21 predicted proteins | sample 2041161 | NCBI WGS metagenome assembly RCNH01 (sample SAMN09708215, study PRJNA481090) | Feces metagenome, whole genome shotgun sequencing project. | biome: feces | host: Leptonychotes weddellii | place: Antarctica: Sion Island | collected 2010-03-01 | reverse complement strand
CAGTCTTTGGCAGATTCATCGTCTTCTTGAATTCATTTGCCACAATTAGCACCTTTCACATAAGGGACGCTTCTTTTGCTAAATAAAAAAGCGCCCGTCCCATACTGCTGGGACGAAGCGCTTGTACATGTAACACTTCGTTATACCACCCAGCGAGCGATCATACGCCTTACTCGGCTTGCCTCTATCGGGGACAATCCCGGCAACGTCTACTTGCATATAGCTTTCGGGTTGCAGCTCCGAGGTGATATTCACAAATCCTTAGCTTGCAGGCTCTCAGCTCCCCTGCTCTCTGTAAAGCATCAAGATATGCTACTGTCCTCATCACAGCACTTTTGAAATAGTACCATATTTATATCTCACATGTATCAGATGTACAAAATATACAAGGTACTTATAAAAAATGTCCCTCATCTAAGAGGGACATTGTATGATTTCATGCTTATGGTTGAACTGAAGCGCTATCACTGATCTACAAACCATGCATTTAAGTCGTTTATCTTGGATTATCCGTTAAGAAAACAAGAGTAGAAGTGCAGCGCAGATAGCAACGATGCCGGCGACGGTACCTGGGTTGAGACCATTGCCCTTGGTTGCCTTTGTGTCTTTCTGCTCAGTTTCAGGAGTGTTGTTCTGATCCATGAGTTCCTCTTTCAAATTAAAATATTTATATATGTGTATAAATTTATCTGAAGATGTAGGTAAGTCAAATGAAATCGCTTGATAATTCGCTCAGTGGTATTACACGGATAGTAAACGGTGGTTAACTATCCCCTATACCGTCAAGCAAGTTTGCAAGGCGGATATAAAACAAGAGCCCCAGATACTGAGGCTCTTGAAGTGTTGTTATTCAGATTGAGTTTTCTCTTGATATTGCTTCATGAGATCTTCTGCGTGTGCAACGATCTCTCCCTTAGTTACCTTGTTATATGAGCTAAGTGGCTTACCCTTATAGCTAACACTTTCAGCAATCTTGAGCATCTCATCTTTCTGATTTGCAGGTCCCATAACTACTACATCAAAACGATTCTTATCGTCATATCCAGTAGCCATCATAATGAGATTCTTACCCCTGGTCTTTGAGCCAACATGTGCCACAAGACCATTATCGAGGATATAGGTCAACTCGTTTGTGTCAGATTCATCAGTAAGGAGAACGGTATAGATTGCATGCTTAGCCAAATCAGCGTCTTCCTTAATCTCATAAGACTTTATTCCGCTTGCAACTCCAATACCTGTATCTGCATCCTTTACAATGTAGAATGTATCAAATTCTGCACTTTTTTGTGGTTCAAGCTCAGAGAAGCCGAAGGTTGTAGTTACCGCAATATCACCGTTTGTAATGGTCTTGCTATTGCCCCAAAAGAACTTGTAGCCCATGAATCCAAGTGCGCAAACGAGCAATACAGAACCTACAATGATTCCAATGTTTTTTGGCTTCTTGCTTGAAGTCTGCATCTCTTCCTCGTTATTTGTGAGCTGAGTGTTGCTTTCCATATCTCCTACTTTCATTTCCAAAAGCGCGGGTTTATATCAAAGTATTTAATTACACGCTAGTAAAGTATCAAGAAAGCATTTCCCTGTAAATATTAAACCAATGAAATCAGTGGTAAACGTTAAATAATCCACAATAACTTAAACAATCAACTCATAACAAAAGACACGCCCTCCTATCAGAGAGCGTGTCTTGTACTAAAACTTAGAGAAACTGATAAACAGACTACTCTTCGTCTTTCTTCCTACGTTTTGCAAAGAAGAAGATTAGGTAAGAAACCATTGCAGCCAAAAGTGCATAGAGGCCATACAGCCAGCTACCCTTAGACTCTTCAGCCTTAGCTGATTCACTGAGAGCTTCTGAACCCTTAGAGGAGTATGCCTCGGTTTGACTTGTAGAAGTCTCTTCAGCGCTAGTCTCTTTCGCATCCTGAGTCTTTGCCTCTTCTGTCTCATTGGACTTGCTTGAATCAACGCCAACACCGGTCTTGATAGACAAAGCTGATACAGAAGGCTTTGTAGATTTACCAGGCTTAGAGCTTGCTTGTGAAGCAACAGATTCCTTTGAGGTGGTTGTTGCTGCATCAGTACCAGAAGTCTGAGTATCGCCTGATGTAACCGTTGGCTTTGAAGTGCTCTCCCCACCAACAGTTACGTCTGCGGTGGTCTTACCAGAGCCTGTACCAGTTCCTGTCGCAGCACCTGTGTCAGTTGTAGTTGTTGTACCAGCTCCTGTTGTAGTTCCGCTGCCGGTGCCAGTGCCGGTATCTGTTCCCGTATCGGTACCCGTTGTGGTTCCGCTACCGGTGCCAGTACCAGTATCTGTACTGGTGTCAGTTCCAGTGCTGGTGTCAGTGCCGGTGCTGGTGTCAGTTCCAGTGCTGGTGTCAGTGCCGGTGCTGGTGTCAGTGCCAGTGCTGGTGTCAGTGCCAGTGCCGGTGTCAGTTCCTGCATCTGGTGGAGTTACCTTATTTGCAAGTACATACAATCCAGGCTTGTTGGTCTTGAACTTAACCGTATCATCTTCAACGGTAAAGTTTTCTACTTCCTCAAGCTCGCCGTCGTCTGCAACGCGGAATACCTTGAGGTTTTCAGCCTTTACCTTATCAAGAGGCAAGACAACGTCTTGGTCAGTAGTAGGTACTACTTCCTCGCCATCTACTCCGCTTGTAAATACAACGCGGTGACCCTCAGAAACATATCCTTCCACCTGCTTATCTTCTGCAACTACCTTAGCTACAGGCTCAGGCAATACATTTGCACAAAGGTACAAGCCAGCCTTAGTGGTCTTGAACTTAACCGTGTCTCCCTCGACAGTGAAGTTCTCAACAGGCTCAAGATCACCCGTATCAGATACGCGGAATACCTTGAGTCCCTCAGGAGAGATTGCACCCAAAGGCAATACAACATCTTGCTCCTCAGCAGGTGTTGTTTGCTCGCCGTCCTCACCTAAGGTAAAGACAACGCGGTGACCCTCACTCTTGTATCTATCAACCTGCTTCTCCTCATCAGTTACCTTTGCAACTGGATCTGGGATTGGGTTTGCAAGGACAAAGAGACCAGACTTTGCAGTCATGAACTTGATCTGAGTATCGCTGTCTCCCTGAGTGAAAGGAACCTCAACAGGCTCTTGACCCTCAACTACAGAGAAGAGCTTAAGACCATCGAGCTTAGCCTTGGTCATAGTAAGAACAACCTCGGTCTCAGCCTTAGGCTCAACCTTCTTGCCACCCTCACCCAAGGTAAAGGAAACATCGAAGCCCTCGGTTGTGAAGCCTTCAAGCTCCTTATCCTGAGCAACAACTACAGGAATACGCTCGAGCTCAGGAGAGGTAACTTCAAGCACTCCCTCATTAACAACTACATCTACTGTTCCTTCAGCAGGGGTAAGAACACCGTCTTTTGCAACAGTAAATTTAAAGTCAGAGACAGGCTTATATCCCTCAACGGTTGCATCCTCGTGGTAGGTGTAGGTGCCAGGCATAAGCTCTGACTCGTTCACTTCTTCACCGGATACAAACTCAAGAACTGCTACGTCGTCCTTATCAAGAATCTTAACAGTAATGCCTGGAAGGACGCCCTCTTCGTTCTTATTGAGTACCTTGAGCTTAGGAATCTCAAGCTTGCGAACGACGTACTTAAGCGTCTGAGCATTTCCGTGGGAATCCTCAATATGAAGCGTAAGGATATCTCCATCTTCTACCTGAAGAGTCTTGGAGAATTCCTTCTCGTTATTTCCATAAGGACTGTCACCAGGAATTCCATCTTCACCTGAGTGACTTGCAAGATACTCATCATTGAGCTTCAAAGTGTAATCAAATCCGCTATCAGAGATAGTTCCCTTGAATGTAACTTCATTCTTAAATACATCAAGGTAGAGAACGTCCTCTTGCTCACCCTCATCGTTCGTGATAACTCCAGCTTCAACATCTGTTTCCTCTGGAGAAGTGAGTGTCAAGGTTGGCAAGTGAAGGTCGAAGAGGATTCGAACCTTAACATCTGCTTGCATGTTGCCCTCAGCGTCGTTTACACGAACGTTTACTGAGTTTGCACCCTCATGGATCTCAATTTCACTTCTGAAGTGAGTTCCACCATCAGTAGTTGTATTGGTGTTAGATGGAACACGGTTTACAAGCACCTGGCTGTTAGGCTGAGTGGTGTAGCCATCAAGGGTAAAGTAGTACTTACCATCGCGCTCTACAACACGGTTAAGTGCATCTTCTTCCAAGGCTTCCTTGCCGAGAATAAAGCTTCTATTGACAGTAAGAGCAAACTCCTTAGGAGCAACCTCTCCCTCATATGGAAGATACTTACTTACAACATACGTGCGCTCAAGCTTCTTCTTTGTCTGACCTGGGGTTCCTGTTGCAAGGTCGAGTCCAGCGATAGTGCTTGACTCCTCCTCAACGTATCCAACCTCAACAGGCTGATAGACATTTACAAAGTCATAGTGAGCAGATGGGATCTTCAATGTGTACTTAAAGGTTCCATCAGGATTTGGCTTTACCTTGTTATCACGAGAGCCAATGGTAACGGTAAGCTCTTCAGGGCTAAATACATTATCAGAAACAGTTCCTGTGTAAGTAGCTGTACCATCAGCGTTAAGGCGCACTGCATACTCAACGTAGTTCTTGTAGCTCTTGTACTTAAGAGGACGCTTCTGCTCAGACTCCTCAGTAATCTTCTCTACATTGTCAAAGACGATCTTTGGAGCATGGTAGTCATATACATACTCACCAAGGTCTGTAGTTCTAATTACATCACCTGCAGCATTCTTCTCAACAGCCACAGCGAAATACTTTCCTTCATCAGGTGTTGGAAGAGCTGCAAAAGTAAAGCGACCGCTTGTTACGCGATTATCACGACCAGTGAATACTACATTCTCATCGGTCTGACTTACAAAGACAAATGAAATCTTTGCAGTCTCGGCAAGCTCGGTAGAACCTGTTACGTCTACTCCCATGATGCCAATCTTCTTCATCTGGAATGGGTTCCAATTGTTAATCTTTAAGGAGTTTCCTGCAATGTCATCGAGGGTAAGACGAGACTCATTGAGTGCCATATCGTTTGCAACGAGCACCACCTTGTCCTTGGTATGAATTCCATAAGGGATGGTTACGGTGTAGGTATTATCCTCACCAGCAACTTCCTCAGCTTCAATACGCTCGCCGTTTACCTTGGCATACACTGTACCTAATGCAGTTTCCTCAATTACCTTAAAGGTAATGACCCTGCCCTCTGGAACAAGTGAGTAGTTCTTTCCATCAGATTGAACTACTTCAATCTTAGGCTGCTTCTTATCGATCTTTACAGGGAACAAAAGCTCTTGGTACTCATAACCCTCACCCAAGCGAGCAAGAATCTGCATGTAGTACTGACCATCTTCTACAACCTTGTTCTGACCGGTCTTCTGATCGTAGACAGTACCGTCCCACAATCCTTCAGCATAAGGATAGACGGTAAACAAAAGTCCCTTTTGAACACGGTCGAGATAACCCTTCAAAGACTGCCTGCGAACACCATCGAGCTCATAGACGTGCTTGATGAGGTTCTTATCCTTATCCAAGATATTGACCTGCATGTGCTGAGCACTACGGAGCATTCCGATCTGAGGCAAGACAACATCTGCAAATCCATCACCATTAGGTGAGAATGCAACATTGGATGAAAGTGGCTTTGCATCAGGATCTTCTTCACCAAATGGAAGACCCAAGGTAAAGATCTTACCCTCATCGAAGATATTGAGAGGATCTTTAATCATAGAGATAAGCTTGGTATCGCCGTAGAGTGGCTCTTCGGTTGCATCTGCAACATCAAGCTTGTCGAAGATTGACTCTTTGTTCCAGTCGCCTGCAAATCCCATGTATGCAAAGTGGATGTTTGGCTGGTCTGGGTCTTGAGATGCAAACTCTACAAATCCCTCGACAAACTCATCGGTCACGCCACTTGCATCAACGCTAAAGGTCAAACGCTTACCCTCACCTGGAGCCAAAGTAACTTCGGTGGTATCGGTGGAAATGCTAGCTTGGCTTACCTTCTCTTTGAGAACCTCTTCTTCGGTAAAGGTGGAATATACCTTTCCTGGATCTACGGTGAAGGTCAAGGTCTTCTCTCCATAGTTTTTCAAGAAGACATCAAACTGCTTAACTCCAGTAAAGCTACGAAGCTCACCGCAGCTCGCACCGCTTTCATCGCCCATGGTAGCCAAGACGCGGTTCTTGATCGCATTTGAAGTCTGAACAAGTCCCGCACCCTGACGACGAACGGAGAATGGAAGGTCACTTCCTGGAACCAAAAGGGTCTTTGCTGTGTTCATCATGGTTTTCTTTACGAAACCAGGGTAATCAGGAAGACCTGGAAGGTCCTTTTGGAGCTGAGACAACACAATTGCACTAACGCCAGCTACGTGAGGGGAAGCCATACTGGTTCCGCTCATCATGGTGTACTTAGCGTCGTTATCGGTTGAATAAACCTGTCCTCCAACGCCGGTAATCTCAGGCTTGAAGTCCAATGAACTTGTTGTACCCCAAGAGGTAAACGAACTCATCTGGTCTTTTTCTTCGTTGGCAACGTGCTTTGGATTAGGATCAAATTCAAACTGAAGATCTGCGTTTGCTTGAAGTCCCGCCAAGATCTCCTCGCCTTCCTCAAGCGTAATGCTTGCAGCAAAGAAGGACTTGTCGGTTCCATTGAGAGACATTCCGAGCTTCTCTCCTGGAGTGTGGTTGTATACAACCATTCCAATAGCGCCGTTTTTCTGAGCGTTCTTGAGCTTATCGGTAAAGAAGATCTCTCCACGCTTAATCAAAGCAATATTGCCCTGAACTGCAGCTTTAACATCCTCGGTGTAGTCTTCATCTCGTCCAAGTCCAACGTCGACGAACTTGACCATACCTACAGGAAGCTCACCTTGGGAGTGATCATATGCAATTCCGTGAGCCACACCGTCAACGTCGAAGCTGAGGTGATAGACGAACTTGTGAGTATTCTCATAAGATGCAACACTGAGAGCGCCTGACGCGGTTGATGGAGAGCCGATGAGGCCTACATCGTGGCGGTTTACCAGGTTGGATACAGCACCGTCGGTCGTATCGGCAAACGCTGCAGTCTCGTTACCTCCTGCAGCTACAACCAAGATTCCCTTTGCAGTTGCTGCATTGATTGCACGTTGCATTGGGTTGTTGTCGTTTTTGAATCCGCTTTCAGAACCCAATGAGAGGTTAATAATGTCAGCACCGTGCTCAATGGAAGCCTCGATAGCTGCAATAATGTCGTCGTCGTGAGCTCCACCAGCATCAGGGTCGTTGCTGAATACCTTCATAGCCAAAAGCTGAACCTGATTTGCTACACCGGAAACACCAGTCTTGGAGGTAACCTTCTCCTCGGTATCATTAGCACCAACGATTCCTGCTACGTGAATACCGTGATTGGACTCAAGACCCTTTACGTAATAGCTGTCATCGGCGAAGTTATATCCGTAAGGAATCTTAATATTGAAGTGAGTGTCTTTATTGTCACTACCCTCTCCAAATGGATATACTTCCTTGATCTTTGCTCGGGAAGGATCTGCAAGACCTGCAAATGCAGGGTGTTCAACATCGATACCAGAGTCGATGATGGAAACTACGATTCCCTCACCCTTATTTCCATACTCTCCCGCTGCATCGAGTGCCTGAGTCAATGCACCACTTGTAGCCATGGTCTCATAGTATGTGGTTGACTGAGTAAGACGCTCAACACCAGGAATACGACTGAGCAATGGAAGATAGGTAAATGGAACTTCTGCAGAAAAGCCGTTGAAGACAACATCGTATTGTTTACGGATTTTAACGCCTTCATAACGCTTAAACTGAGCTTCTACTCGTTCACGATTGGTGTGAGGGCCAAGCTGTACAATTACCCTGACCTTCTCATCAATTCCCTTATTGGAATGAGAGATCCATTCAACAGGAATATCGTGACCCAAAGTAGGTTGTGCTAGAGCCGATTGCGGAATTGCCATGAGACCATTAACGGTCATGACAAACACAAGCGCTGATGTCACCTTCTTTTTCATCTCTTATCCTTTTTCTTGCTTACAAAAATACATTAATAAGCTTTCATCACTTCGCCTCTCTATACAGGCTCAGCATTGAAAGGATTAATAATTGAAACTACTTTAAGTCAAGAAATGAGGATATGCCACAAAATAGGTCTTAATTAACCTGTAAGAAACAAACATGAAACCATTTGTACCAAATACGTAAATTAGAGGGTAAATACTCACTCTGAGTGAATGTTTGGAGCAGAATATCATTTTGCGATGGCGAGGATTCATCGCCATGAAGGGTACGTGGTTGAAACAGAGCGGACGCCAGCGGCGTACTAACTTCGACTCCGTGCCTCACTTCCACTTCATCGATGTACGTTTCAAAACCATGTGTACTTGAACTACTTAATATCAAGCATTAAATCTTACAACCTCGCACCTTTCGCCTAGAGCCATGGTGATTTGTGCACCTGTGGTGGATAAATTCACAACTTCAATACGAACTTCGACCATATGCCTAGCTTATAAGGTTATTCAGCAAACTTGGAAACTTTACCTCAGCGAGCAGAAGTAAAAAGCAGTAAACTATAGGGTGAAATATTGAGAGGTATTGCGATGTTTCAATTTAGTATTAGCGACTCTAACCATTAACGATCCTACAAAGGTGAATACATGAAAAGCACTATTACTACTGACTCACACCAGCTCAAATATCTAACACTTTTAAAAGAACGTTTCCCAACGATTCAATCTGTATATACCGAGATCATCAATCTCGAAGCTATTCTTAACCTTCCAAAAGGCACCGAGCACTTTATGAGTGATATTCACGGCGAATACGATGCCTTTCTCCACATCCTTAATAATTGCTCAGGAGTTATTAAAGAGCGCGTCGGCATTGTCTTTTCTAACGAATTGAGTGAAGAAGAGATTAATGATTTCTGTACTCTTATTTACTATCCAAGCGAGACGCTTGAGCTTCTTCGCACCAATGACCTGCTCACCAATGATTGGTACTACGAAAATCTGTTCCGTATGATTCGTCTGGCGCGCCTTTTGTCGAGCAAATACACCCGCTCGAAGGTCCGAAAGGCTATGCCTCATACCTATGCCTACATCATCGATGAGCTTTTGCGCGCAAGCGGCCCAGGTGAGATCGATAGGCACCACTACCATGTTCAGATTCTCGAATCGATCATCGATACCAACAGTGCTGACGACTTTATCGTCTCCCTCTCTGAGCTCATCAAACGCCTTGCGGTCGATAGCCTCCACATCGTCGGAGACCTGTTCGATCGAGGAAATGCACCTGATAAGATCATCGAGAAGCTCATTGGTTACCACAACGTAGATCTTCAGTGGGGAAACCACGACATCTTGTGGATGGGAGCGTGTGCAGGAAGTAAGCTCTGCATCGCCAACGTCATCAAGCTCTGCATTCGCTACAACTCCATTGACCTTTTGGAAAGCGGATATGGTATATCGCTTAGAAACCTTGCGCTTTTTAGTGAGAATACCTACCAGAAAGACGAGAAGATGTCTCGCATGGAGAAAGCCATTGCGATGATTATGTTCAAGCTAGAGGGTCAATGCATTGCCCGACATCCAGAGTTTGAGCAAGATGACCGTTTGCTTCTGGAGAACATCGACCTAGAGACCATGACTGTTAAGCTCAAAGGGGCACACTACCCTCTTAACAACCATGACTTCCCAACCCTCGACCCTCAGCATCCATACGATCTAACTGCTGAGGAAGAAGAAGTCCTCGAAGGCTTCTGCAAGGCATTCTCTCAGTCTCAGAGGCTTCACCGACACATCCAGTTCCTCTACGATATTGGATCTGTCTACAAGCTCACCAACGACAATCTCATGTTCCACGGATGCATTCCTCTGAAGGCCGATGGAACCATGAGGTCCATCAAGTGTGGAGACAAGGAGCTTTACGGCAAGGATTACCTGCAATTTTGCGATCAGCTTGCACGCCGTGCATGGTCTACTCGTGACCAAGATGCCCTCGATTGGATGTATTACCTTTGGTGTGGACGCTATTCCCCACTTTCAGGACGCATTATTAAGACCTTCGAGCGCACCTTCATCGACGACAAGACCACCTGGTTTGAGCCTCAAGATCCTTACTACAACCTCACGGAAAGTGTTTCAGTGTGTGAGGACATTCTTGAAAACTTTGGAGCAAATCCTAAGACTGGCCACATCATCAATGGTCATACCCCTATTAAGGTAAAGAAGAACGAGTCTCCGATTAAAGCAGACGGAAAGCTTATGGTCATCGATGGTGGATTCTGTAAGGCTTACCACAAGAAAACAGGAGTTGCTGGATTTACCCTCATCTTCTCCTCTAAGCGTATGTGGATTAAGGCTCACAAACCTTTCGGAGGTATCAAGGCTGCCCTGATGGATAACGCCGACATGGATTCTTCGGAGAAGATTATCGAGAAGTTCGAACACACCATCAAGATCAGCGAAACCGACACCGGAGATACTATTCGCTCCAATATTGCTGACCTGCAATGTTTGCTCGATGCTTATCGCTGTGGAATCATATCTGAAAAACTTGAGAGTTAAGAGCACTCATCAAATAGATACCAAAAAAGGAGAGGTGAAATCACCTCTCCTTTTGTATGTCTAAAGTAATGGCTGAAACGCCACACGTAATGTTGTGTATATACAACAAGTAAGCCACTCATATTACTGAGCGTAATACTCACCCTTATACCTCGTATAACTATGATCAAGGTCGAGAAGCAAGGCATCGTGATGAGGCACCTGCTTTTCAGGAGGTGGCGGCGTCATATAGTCGCCAAATGCAGTCCTAAGATAAACGTCGTATCCAACAGGAAGTGGCATTTGCGTTGATTCAAACGGCAGAAAGACAGCCGAATCAAATGCCTCAATTGGATACTTCTTCTGCATATAATAAGGTCCTGAACAAAGCTCAGTTATTCCGTCGCTCTCTTCCCTCGTGTACTTAGTCATCTCGCGCTCAGCCTTTTTCCAAATCTTATAGCGCGTCTTCTTGCTAAAGAAAATACCAAGCAAAATCTGACTTCCTAACTTAAGAATCCCTCCATGGTTTTGAGGGACAGTCTGAGCGCAGAAGAGAGAATAAATCAAAGCCCATCGCTTTTGTTTTTTGCGAGCAGCTGGATCTTTAGGGTGATAGTCAATCGGAATAATATCCAAAGCCAGGCCATGAGGCATATCTATATCCTGCTGATAAGGCTTGATGCAGGTGGTCTCGCGGTCGCGGATTGTAATAAAGAGATTGCGATCGACGAAGTCCTTATCGCTCTTAGACATAAAGTAGCGACTGTCAGCTTCTTTCGGCCATAGTTCTGCTAGCTTTTCAAAATCCTTCCTCGGCATAAAGAAATCAAGATCATCATCCCAAGGAATAAAACCACCGTGTCGAAGAGCACCAATAGCACCTCCACCGCAAAGATAGCAAAGAAGGTTATGCTTGCTACAAAAATCGACGAAGTATTCAGCAGCTTCGAGGCTTTTTTCTTGAATAGGTTCCATATACTTCACTTTATAGATTAAATGTTCCACTTAGCTGCGGTCTTAAATGGAGTTGAAGTATCCTCTTCAAAGAAGCGATAAATGTCTTCAACATCCTCAATTGGATCTGCTTCATGAACGATCATTTTCAAACGTCCATGAATAGAAGGCTTTGCCATAAGCTTTGCAGCTTTTTGAAAGTCTTCGCGTCCTGACCTAGAGCTACCAACCCACGTAAGTCCCTTTTCGAGACAATCACGCGTGTTAACAGGAACTTCAAGCTCACTTACACCCATCATAATGACTGTGCCTTGTGGCTTAATATGTTTAATAATTTCGCGATATGCATCTCCCGATGCCTCTCCTCCAACACATTCAAATGCATGGTCAAAGGTAAAGTTTTCAGGAAGTTCACTCACGTCATAAACTTCATCTACAAATGAAAAGAGACGAAGTTTTTCAAAATGTTTACCCACTACAATAATGGTAGATTCAGGATAAAGCTCTTTAAGAAGGGTCGATACGACATAACCCAAGCTTCCGGAGCCCCACACAACGATGCGGTCTTTAACACTGGAAGAAATCTTTTCAAAGCGGTCGATTGCATGACATCCAACTGATACAAACTCAGAAATCGCAGCAACCTGGCTTGGCACATTTTCGTACTTCACAATGCGGTCGACAGGAATAGTCACAAACTCTCGCATGAAACCATCGTAGCCACTTGAGAGGAAATGAGTGCCTGGAACATAGTTCTCATAGAACTCACCATCAAACTCAAACCCTTTTGGAGGCTGGTTAGGAATCATAACGACCCTATCGCCTGGCTTATAGGTTGCTGTCGGGTCATGTACAACAACACCACAGCACTCATGAATAAGGGCCATAGGAAGTTTCTTCTGCAAAATCTTAGGCGCACGCTTACCCTGGTAATAGCGCTGATCTGCGTGACAAAGCGCAATATAGTCAGGACGAACTACAACCTGATCTGCCTCTTCTAAAGAAACATCCTCATACTTAACTGAAAACGAAAATGGTTTAACCAGTTGGTAAACTCTATTTATCATTGTCGAACTCCCCTAACATTGCTTTAGCAATTTTAAGATCAGTCACAGTAGTAATCTTTATGTTGGAATATTCTCCCTTTACAAGCCCAACTGTCTGGTCATTCAAAACAAAGACCTTACAAGCATCAGTGAGAATATTCTGCATCTCATCACTTAAGGAATAGAACAGATCCTTAAATGCAGAGATCTTAAAGGTTTGAGGGGTTTGACCTTGGAACATGTAAGAGCGATCAGGGATTGATGTGATGGTCTGACCGTTGGTAGACTCAACAATAGTATCGTTTGCCATGACAACCGTATCGCAAACGTCATACTTCTTCATCGCTTCAATATTGTCAGTAATAATTCGATAAGATACAAAAGGACGTACCGCATCATGAGTGACAAGCATGTCATCAGCTGACACTTCACGTGTGGTTTCAATTTCCTTAATAATATTTAAAATACTTCCATTGCGATCTGATCCACCTTCAAGCGCAACAATGCGGTCGATATGCTCAGGCAAGTGCTTTTGAACTAGGTCATTGAAGTAGGTTATCCAGCTTGGATGAACTGCTACATAAACCATATCGACAGAAGGAACAAACAAAAACTTCTCGATAGTATGGATGATAATTGGCTTCTCGCCAAGCATCAAAAACTGCTTTGGCATATCCTGGATTCCCATACGAGATCCTGTGCCACCAGCCAAAATACCTGCATATACCATTTTATGTACAACTCCTTATATCTGCTGTAGATTAATACACACCATAAGTTATTGTGAATCAAACTCGTTTTAGCGTATTAAAACTGGCCATAGACATCATCTACACGGTGTAAATGATGTCTCTAATTTTATCAAAGAATTCAACTTTTGACCTTGTAGCTCATAGGAAACATACTTTACCGTCTTGTTTTTCTTTAAGCGAAAACCCAGATCATTCAAAGTCTAAATTATCGCATATTGCAAACGGTCGCCACCCTTCTAATATAAAGGATGACGACCGCAATAAATATAAATTATTTAATCTTCCATGCAATAAAGTCATGGTGTGAAACACGCTGCTCTTCAGGAGGTAACTCCATGTAGTTGTCGTAATCAACTCGGAGCACCTGATCGTAGCCAACGGGAATCTTGTAGTTCTTTCCGCAAAACTCCCAATCCATCGTTTCACTAACCCATTCATTTCTGATAGCTGGTTTCTTGATAGATTTATACATCAAGAAATTACAGAATGGGCCGTCAAGCTTGCGTGTTTTAGCAAGCTTATCGATATCCCTGCAATAAGCACTGACATCTTTGAAAGAAAATGCAATCAAGGCAAAATAGCGTACGAGGTTCTCGAGGTGCCTACCCTTAGCCTTAATCCCCTTGAAAGAATATGAGCAAAGTTCTGATTTCTTAATCAGAGTAGACATTTCTTTCTCAAACTCAGCATCTTCAACTTGGCCATCAACCGGGAAGATATCGAGATACACTCCAAGATGAGAATCTTTCCTAACACCGTTTTCTATGAGATATGTATGCTTATCGATCACCTTCATAAACGGGTAGATATATGAATCATCATTCTCAAAGGTTTTTAAAGCATAACGCTCGTCTTCATGGGTCAAAAGATAAGCTTTGAGCCTCTCGTAATCATCTCTCATGAGGCAGATATCAATATCATCATCCCATGGAATAAATCCTTTATGACGGATTGCGCCAATTAGAGTTCCATATGCTAAGAAGTACTGAATGTTCTCTTGCTCACATACCTCATGGATGTAATCGAGTATTCCAAGCTCGATGTCCTGAAGCTCCTTAGTATCGGTTATCTGACGAATTCTTTTGGATTCTTCCTCATCAAATTCATTGCACAAGCCAATACCGTATACAGCGAGCATCCAAAACAGTATGTTAATAAAGTTGGTTGAATAGAAAACTGTACTCTCAAAGAACTGACCCGCTAATAATCCAAAGAATAAAACTATGTACAAAGAATTATCCTTGTAGATATTACGATTTAAGAACTTAAGAAAGCTAAGAGACAAATAGCCGATGAGCCCAACGAATGCAACCAATCCCAGCAAGCCACTAGCCACATACACTGTAAGGAAGATATTGTGGAAGTTACCACCGAGAAGTGAATTCTCGATTGTATACTCCTCGAAGAATCTCTCGTAGTTTGGCTGGAAATTACGTACACCAAAGCCAAATACAGGCTTTTCTGATGCCATCTTGAGACCATTTGACCAAATCTCTAAACGTCCGCTTGATTTGGAGTCCGAAAGACGCATATCGAGTTGCTCATCTGCAAGATTTTTCTTTATCTTAGAAACATCATAATCATCAGCGACACCAAATACGATTACCTCACCTTCATGAAGATGAATGTACGCATTGACAATTTTATTCATTCCTATGAGCGCAATGACAAAGGCAAGCGTAAATGTAACGATGCGCTTAAGGGCAGCTGTTCGTGATAAAGACTTGTCCACAAACAGGAAATATATGCCGATCATCACAATGCAGCTAATCATAGCTCCGCGACTTTGCTGAAAGCTAATATTGAAGCATTGGAATAAAATATTAAACTTTATAGCCTTTGAAAAACGATCTTTCTTATGAATAAGAACAAGACCAAGAACAATGCTTGAGTATGCGAGCATAGCTGTGCTATTAGGATTGATAAATCCCCAAAGCCTACCATTATAGTATCCATAGCATGTAGGTATGAGACTGTCAGCAGGTTGCCAAATAATGGTTATTCTAAAGATAACCATGACCATAATAAAAAGGAAAAGAATAAATGATGCGATTTGCACTGCATACGAGGTAAACGTAATAATTTTACCTAGATTCTTCTTATTCACCGGAAGCAAAAGCCACAGGTATGCACACATAAACACAACTTCAATCAAATTACCAACTAAATTATCGTGGAAATTTGCGAGAGCAGCTACCACCTGCGTGGTTATGAGAATGGCAGTTGCCAAAATATAGGTTCGATACCCCGTATCTTGCTTAAAATTCTTAAATGCAGCAACAAGGGAAATCACAAACACTAATGCTGTGGCAGCTTTATAAAAAATACCAATAGAGCTGTAGAAAATTGTACTCATGCTCAAGAGTGACAAAAGTATAAACAGACATTTACTATAGAACTCTGAATTGGAGTAAAGTGCTTTATTCTTCGTATTCATTAGACCTCTTTTTTACGCTTTACTACTCTCTGATACATACCACGACTTAGGAATAAAAGAGTTAAGGCTAGCTTCCTACCTATTGTAAAGAGCGGATCTTTACAAATTTGACCATATGATTTCTTTATCTCAGACTCGAGCTCACGTGCTTCAAGCGAAGTAATGTCACCATATGCCGCGATTTTATCGTAGACCTCGAGATTAGCCCAATTTTTTCTATTCACGAGTTCTGGAGTGAGCGATGGATACTTCTGAGCTAGAGCGCTTGTTATATATTTATAAGCAATTTTCGTATCGAAAACATAGGTTAAATCAGGACTCTTTGTTGCGCTTCCCTGCCTTTGAAAATACGCATAAAGAATCTCATCTACAAAAACTGTTGTGAAATCACGCTTCAGATACATCTGCGTAATGAACACAGCATCCTCAGCAAGCTTCAAATTTAAGTCGAATTCGATGTTGCTTATGAGATCCCTACGGATAAGCTTGGAGACTGGATACATCGAAGTTTTACCTGTCCTAAGCATTTCCTGTAGAGCTTGTTCATTGTTCCAAACTTCATACGCAGGTAAAAAACAATCATCAAACTCAAAATCAGCAGCTGTTGTGCCAATTATTCTACCAACAGCGACGTCAGCATTGTTTTTTTGTGCATATGTAAGCAAAACTTCAACAAGGTTTTCTTTTATAAAATCATCTGAATCAATAAATAAAATAAATTCACCTGAAGCGTGTTTCATACCTGTATTTCGAGCATGCGAAACACCATAATTATCTGTATGAATTACTGTAATTCGTGAATCTTTAAGATGATATTCGTTGGCAATCTCTAAAGTTTTATCTGAAGATCCATCATCTACAAGGACAATATCTAAGTTCTGATGTGTCTGATTTAAAAGAGAATCCAAGCATTTTGCGAGGTATTTCTCTACGTTGTACATTGGAACGATAATACTTATTTTAGGCGTCATTCGAAACCTCGTCTTTGAATCATAGTTAAATCAACTCGGCTTTCCATTATTTAAATTCGTTCAACAAAAGCCAAACCCAACAGATTACCTAACTATTATTCCAAGACACACCTTTCTGATACGCATGTATGACATATAGCAATATATCTAAACAGATCCCATATGGGCGTGATTTTATTGCAGATAAACGTTATTTATTATACAAAAAGGCAACTTCTAATAGGAAAAGGCAGGGCAAACTACAAACAAAGGATATACCTTATAGTTAATGTTTGACGTGCATTTAATCTGGTGAATCTTATCTTTTCCATTAAACTGCTGATTCACCATACGAATAATTATGAAATACAATATCAATTACCGCAGGATATAAAAAGCTAGCAGCTACAACAAGCCACTAGCTTTAATTTTATAAGGCAAATCATGGACGGAGTGATCCATTTCACAAGATTATTCCGTATAGTAAGTCTTCTTCCAAGCAAAGCCTTTTAACAATCCAATTAGTGTACCCCATCCATAGCTCAAATGCACAGCAAAGAGCAAAAATGGAATGAGCAGATTATAAGGGTTAAATGGCTTCGTTGTAATGAGTGTGAATAACGTAATTCCAAGAACAACAAATCCGTAAGCTGCAAAAAGCACTGAAAGCGGAAGTGTTGTAAAAGGAATCAACGCAAGGCTCAACAGGATTGCCACTACAAACAAAAAAGGCACAAAATGATATGTCGCTAAACAGCCAGGCTCAACATGCGCAGTGAGACCGATCCAATACCCATTGCCATATTTTTGCTTAAGCATTTTTGAAAGCGTAGGCCTCATATACTGATAGGAAAGGATGGATGGATCATACTTGATCTTATATCCATTCTTTCGAATACGGTAATGAAGTTCGTTGTCTTCAGTGCGTCCAAGCTTTTCATTGTTCAGTCCACACTGCTCAAAGACTTCCCTGCGATACATCCCATGGAAGATGGATGAAACATAGCGAGGAGAATCTGACTTGCGATAGTTAGCAATACTACTGCCAAACATTGACTCCTCTACCGCATGCAAGGTTTTAGAGAAGGCATCCGAGGTCTCAATTACCGTTGGACGTTTGCCTCCACATATATCTTCACCAGACTCCATAACCCTAACGTTATTTGCAATAAAGTCCTCAGGAATATGTGCATGAGCATCAACCTTAAGCATTGCATCTCCCGATGCGCTTTTGACTCCAAGGTTAAAACCACTTGCCTGAGTTATCCTTGGATTATCCACCACGACAACATTGTGGAAATCATTGTTTTGTTGGAAGTCGAGCATCATGTCTTTTGTCTTATCGCTAGACATAGCATTTACAAGCACAACCTCAATGTTCTCATGAGGATATGTTTGAGCCTTAAGATCTAAGAATAAATTAGGAAGATACTTCTCTTCGTTATAAGCACTGATGATTACAGAAACTAACATACATCTCCCGTGATACATATTTTAACTTCCCTACATTTTACCGATAAACAAGCGTGCAGGAAGTTTGAATAAATAAGACCACGAAGTTAGTACTTCATGGTCTTAAACGTTACATATTAACGAGACATAACTTCGCCTATAACCTCTTTATAAGTTACGATAATATATTCAACATCATCATCGGTAAGAAGTGTATGCAAAGGTAGCGTTACCTCGTTTTTATAGTACTCATAAGCACAAGGATAATCAGCGATATCAAATCCCATGTTGCTATAAGCAGTAAGTAAAGGAAGTGGCTTATAGTGAACATTGCAGGCAATGCCCTTTTCTGCCATTTTCTCGATAATCTCACAACGCTGTTCGTGAGATGCACCTTCTACATGGGTAATGAGGAGGTGACGAGAGGACTGATAAGTATCTGACTCATGTTGGAGAAGTCGAACAGGAACATCCTTAAGACCTTCGGAAACACGGCGTACAATCTCTCGACGACGAGCAAGAAGATCTGGATAGCGCTCAAGCTGAACCAATCCAATAGCTGCCATGATATCGGTCATATTGCACTTGTATCCAGGGATAACAATGTCATACTCCCATGCACCAGGCTTCATCTTTGCAAGCGCATCTTTGGTTTGTCCATGCAAGGAAAGAATCTGGAACTGCTTGTAGAGCTCCTCATCTGAGATTCCAGGAACATCACACCACGCTACACATCCTCCCTCGGCAGTAGTGAGATTCTTTACTGCATGGAAGGAATAAGAAGCAAAGTCTGCAATTTGAGCTGTTGACTTACCATCTTTAACGGTACCCATAGCATGAGCAGAATCGCTAATGACAACCACACGTTCAAATGCAGCTTGAATGTCATTTGATGGGGTAAAGAGAGACTTCTTAGCCTCTACAACCTCAAAGATCTTCTCGTAATCACAAGGAACTCCTGCAATCTCTACAGGAATAATTGCCTTTGTAGATGAAGTAATGGCCTCTGAGAGCTTTGCATAGTCCATCTCAAAGTGATCTTTTTGGATATCTACCAATACTGGAGTTGCACCAACATGCTCGATAACACTGCAAGATGCTGTATAGGTATAAGCAGGTACGATTACCTCATCACCTTCACCAATGCCCAATACGCGCAAGGTCAACTCGAGAGCAGCGGTTGCAGAGTTCAAGCATACGACTCCCCCGACATGCATGTATTCGGCAAGCTGACGTTCAAATTCTTTAGTCTTAGGACCGGTTGTAATCCATCCTGTCCTTAAGACCTCAGATACTGCTTCAATTTCTTTTTCTGTAATATCTGGTGGTGAAAATGGAATTTTCTTCATTGAAACATCTCCCATTACTTATACATTATTTAATTACTGCTATAACGGTTTTTAGCATTAACTTTACATCATACCACAAGCTCAAATCTTCCAAATAAGCGAGGTTATACTCCATTTTCTTAGGAAGAATAAACTTTACGTAAGCCTCATCAGCTGTATAGCCCTCAGCGACATACCGACTGATTTCTTGAGCCTCATCTTTGTACATAATACTTGCAAGAGAGGTCACTCCAGCAGGCAAAAGAAGTGTAGCGACCATCTCATCGCTATATGCCTCAACATACTTGCGGACTTCAGGTCTTGTACCCACAAAACTCATATCACCGAGGAAGATATTGATGAGCTGTGGAATTTCATCCAAACGACAATCACGCAAGATATTTCCTACGTGACTAATTCGAGGATCGTTATCCTGAGTCACAAGACTACCCATCTTATCCGCATCTTTAACCATGGTTCTAAACTTGAAGATCCTAAAGATACGACCATTCTTTGTAACGCGTTCCTGACGATAAAATACAGGTCCCTCACTATCCATCTTTATCCATATAGCAAGGAAAAGTAAAAGCGGAGAAAGAAGTACAAGAAGAATGCTCGATAGAATAATATCGAAGAGCCTCTTGAGGACTAACTGGAATTTTTTACGTTTGAGAATTCGTCTGTATTCCTGGATGGCATCAGTATTAAATCTATCCTCTATCCATTGAGTATCTGTCATTCATAAAACCTTTCTAGTACAGTCTCTATTATGATAGCAAGAAATACTGATGCAAATATTCTTTCTCGATTATATAAAGTATCCCTATCATAACTACAGGAAATAACTTCCAAATAAAAGCAGCCCTGAAAACCATCAAGGCTGCTTAGTTCTTATTTTGCTTTCTTTAGCTTACTCATTAGCTCATTGAGAACCTGGAAGAAAGTCTGATCCTTAAGTGCAACAAGTGCAAGAATGTAATAGATAACACAGGCTACAAATACCATTAGGAAGTAAATCATAAACCTAGTATTGATAATCATCTCAATAGGATAGAGATAACTCAAGATCATAGTAATTGGAACAAACCCTAAAGCTATTAAGGTGTAGCGTACAAAATACAGAATGATCTTATTAGGATCGACAATATTCAAACCACTAATGAATTTGTACTCAAAGAACAATAGCACATATTCTGAGATAATCGTCGTCACTACATAGTATTTTGGATCTGAAATTCCAAATGCATACAAGACACCATTAAGTGCGAGATTGACCGCTCCTCCGATGAAATACAACTGTGTTAATTTATTCTCGTATCCATTTACGAGAATAATCTGGGTACCTAGGATTATCTCTACCGCCCATGACAAAATTCTAATAGCAAAGATACTGGTAACAATGCCACCTGCAAGGTATTTAGTTCCGTACATCAAGACAGTTCCCTCGGTACCCAATACACACATGCCCAGACTCAAAGGGCAAATGAAAAAGGCAAAGAGGCGACTGCTTTTCAGAACCAGATTACGGTAAGCCTCGTCATCCCCCAATCCAACATAGTAGCCAAGACGAGGAACACTCACGCTGATAGCTCCACTTACAACACCTGAGAGAACAAATACAATGCGCAACGCATTTGCGTAGTATGCAACCTGCTCAGGAGCCCCCACCATGGAGATGAAGGTTTGATCCAAGGTCGTATATAACATATTTGCGTTTGCAAGCAAAAATAATGCAAACAGCGGCTTAATGAGCTTTTTGTACTCACTAAAAGGTACACGGACGAAACGGACTTCCCTCTTTATCCATATAAAGCTTAAAAGATAGTTCGCTAGCTGACTTAACGAAAGAATATACGCATAAGGAATAATATCTTCACTCTCACGAACAAACACGAAAATAGATACCAACATACATATACGTATAATGAGCGTTTTATAGAACAAGAACGAGTAATTTTCAAATGCCTCATTCATCCACTCAATATTAAACACCTGAGCCAGAAGCTGGATGCCAAGTATCGAAATCAGCAATTGAATACTTGGACTCTCAGTATATATAGGCTTAATAACGATGAAAAACACTGTCGTTATGATTGTGGAAACAATCGAAACATAAAACAGTGAAGAAAATACTTTATTTACATCGTCAATATTAGATTTAACTTTACTAATCTCCCTGATGCCATAGCTATAGACACCAAGAGTTGCAAAAGGTACAAAGAGACTGAGATATACATTCGCAACATTGAGATCACCATACAGAGGCTTACTCAATACACGAGAAAGATATGCAGTAGTTATAAGCGGGAAAACAATATTTAATATTCTGACAAGCATATTTGCAGTGGCATTAGCTCGTATATTTTTCATTACTTCCTCCTCAATGCATTTCCCCTATAAGAGGGATCGATATGCATGGTAAGTAAGATATATTGGTTCGTCTTTTTAGACTAATACTATAAATGTTATGGAGCTATTATTGGATAGAATACTTAAATAAATCATCTCAAATTAATGCTATATTTAATGTAGTATATGTATCTTCTGCAAGCGGTAAAAACTTGCAGCAAAAACAATTTAATGTAATCGACAATTTGTACAAAAGAAAGGATGCTATGCGTTCAAAAAGCATGGTAAAGGGAGCATTAACCGCTACTACCTTGACCTTATTATTGCTGACTAACCCTCATGCAATCTCAGCTGATGAAATTAATTCTAATGCTAATCAAGCTGAAGTGAGCACTACGCAATCTGCTCCAAGAGCTGAGGCAAATGAAAACAAGACTGACTCCAGTTCTACGTCTAGTAAGGCCACTGAGTCAACCGCCAGCAATAAAACCTTTAAAGCATCCAGTGTAACAGCTAAAAATGCATGGGTTTATGACAAAGACTCTCAAAACTGGTACTTCTTTAACGAAAAGGGTCAGCCTCTAACAAATGCTTGGAAAGGCTCTTACTACCTCAAGAGCAACGGTCAGATGGCTAAGTCTGAATGGGTTGAAAGCCCTGAGACCGGATGGCACTACTTTAGTCCAAACGGCACTTATGTTATGAATAAGTGGGTTGGAGATCGCTATCTCAAGCAGTGGGGCTACATGGCTAAAAACCAATGGCTCTATGATAACGAAGCTAAGGCTTGGTATTTCGTAGATGAAAATGGTCATCGCCTTACTAATACCTACAAAGGTGGATACTACCTTAAAGATGACGGTAAGATGGCATCTGGCGAGTGGGTATACAACAAAGATATAAAGAACTGGTACTACATCAATGCCAACGGTACTATGGCAAAGAATGTATGGAAGGGAGCTTATTACCTTAAGGAAAACGGCGAAATGGCCAAATCCGAATGGGTAAAGAGCCCTGAAACCGGTTGGCACTACTTCAACCCAAACGGTACCTACGCTATGAATAAGTGGGTTGACGGCCGTTACATCAAGAATTGGGGCTACCTTGCTCAGAACGAATGGATTTTCGACAAGGAAGCTAACAATTGGTTCTTCGTTAACGAAAAGAGCGAGGCTGTAACCAATACCTGGAAGGGTGCTTATTACCTCAAGGAAAATGGTGAGATGGCTAAGGGTGAGTGGATCGTAAGTCCTCAGACCGGAAGGCACTACATCAACGCTGATGGTAAATACGCACAAGAGCAGTGGGTTGGACCATACTATCTCAAGAAGTGGGGCTACATGGCTAAAGGTGAATGGGCAAAGAGCCCAGAGACCGGCTGGCACTACTTCAATGAGGATGGAACCTACGTTCAGAATAAGTGGGTTGGCGACTACTACTTGAAGCAGTGGGGCTACATGGCCAAGAACTGCTGGGTTGAGATTGATGGCACCTGGTATTACTTCAGGGACAACGGTACAAAGCAGACTGGTTGGCGCAAACTCGGAGGAAGGCATTATTACTTCGGCGCAGACGGCAAGCTTGCAAATGGCACCTACGGACAGACCGAACCAAACAAATTGATCGATCTTCCTGGCTATTACATTAGTCCATTGCTTGCAGACGAGAATAACACTCGCAGCGAGCGTATTGAAGCTATGATTCAGACTGCAATGACCTACTTGGGAACAACTTATAAACCATGTTGTGCAGGAGCGCCTGGAACATGCTGTGACTGCTCTGGTTTGGTAATGCAGAGCCTTTACGCTGCAGGATATAACCCATATCCAATCAGCCCTAAGCGTCATGCACTTCCTGAGTACGAGTATGAGTCACGTAGCTTCTGGGCAGACAGCAGGATCCCTACCGTTCCAGCATCCCAGATTCAACGAGGAGACCTTGTCTTCTACCACAATGGATATGGCACAGTAATTCATATTGCTATTTATCTTGGTGATGGAACAGTTATTGAAGAGTGGCCACCATACGGTATGATTCGTCCTCTTAATTGGAGCCCACGTCCTCATATCCTCGGATATAAGCGCGTATTCTAAATTACATAGAACTTTACTTAAAGCAGAGTGATTTCACTCTGCTTTTTCTTTACCTCTTCAAAAGATGGCGCCTCCCCTACTTCTATGCGCTGAACAACCAACATATCCCTCATAACGACATGAATACTACAAACGATTTTCTGCTGTTAATGATATACTTATGAGCGTGTGACCATATTAACCTTAGGTCGCAATAAACGATAAATTCAACGTATGCATTGACCGATCATAAACAAAGAAAGGATGTTATGCGTTCAAAAAATACGGTAAAAGGTACTATCGCTACAACTACCTTAGCCATATTACTGCTGACTAATCCTCAAGCTATTACAGCTGGTGAAACTGATGTGCACGCAAGCACTAACCAAGCTGAAACAAGTGCTGTGGTGTCCACCTCTGAAATCAGTGACACATCTTCCATTGCCACTGGATCCCAAAGTGAATCCACAAAAGCTCAAGACTCCAACAAAGATAAATCTAACTCCCCTAAGAGTGAGGTTTCTAAGGTAGAGGCAAGAGCATATTATGCTTCTAACACCGTTTCCCAATCCGATGAAAAACTTTCAATTCCTGGATGGAAATACGACGAGACCAAAAAGCTTTGGTTCCACTTTGACAGTAACAATAAAATGACAACCGGCTGGTATCGCGACACCACCCTAAACAAATGGTTCTATTTCCGCTCAAACGGCCAAATGGAGATCGGTTGGTTCTATGACCAGTCTCTCAAGAGCTGGTACCACTTTGATGAAACTGGCGCCATGAATACTGACCGCTATTATGACGGTAAGTATTGGTATCAATTCAAGCAAAATGGAAGTATGGTTGAGGGCTGGTATCAAGACCCATCTACTGGAAAATCGAAATATTTCGAACCAGGTACTGGGCGCATGAGAACCAATGAATCCGGATCTGCAGCCACAAGAAATGTACCACGCGATTCTAAGAATGACGGATGGGTAACCATCAACGGAAAACGCGTCTTTTATGATAAAAAAGGCAATCAATTCGGTGATTCAAACACTAAAAAGATCATTGACGTCAGTGAGCACAACGGAAAGATTGATTGGGATAGCGTTATCAAGAATAACGATATCGATGGTGTAATCGTTCGTCTTGGCTTTGCATCACAGCGTACCGATTATCAGTTCTACAACAATATTGCTGCTCTCAACCGCCTTGGAGTACCTTATGGAGTCTATCTCTATACCTATGCTGAGGATGTAGAGGATGCAAGGAAGGAAGCAGAGTTTACTGCAAGGATTCTGTCTAACTCCAACGCAAAGCTTACCTATCCAATCTACTATGATGTTGAGAACTGGTCATACAAACAGAATGGTGAAGAGATAAAAGCTCCAGATAGCAAGCAAGTATGGGTTGATATAATTAACACCTATTGCAACACTATGGCAAGCAAGGGCTATAAGAACGTAGACGTCTATAGCTATAGATCATTGCTTCAAACACGCTTGAATCATCCTGATATTCTTAAGCGTGTTTCATGGGCAGCAGCATACACCGAAACTTTGGGCTGGGAAAACCCACACTACAAAGGACCTTTTGGTTGGCAGTACACCTCTTCAGGAAAACTTTCTGGATTGAATAGCTCTGTTGACATAAGTGCATGGCGCACAGGCTCTTCTAGTGGTTCAAGCTCATCAAGTAGCAGTTATACTCCATCTACGGTACAGGCTCGTAACAAATGGGTTTACGACAACAGTTCAGGCAGCTGGTATTATGCTAACGAAAATGGTCAGTATGTAACAAACACCTGGATAGGTGCCTATTACCTCAAGAGCAATGGACAGATGGCAAAGTCTGAATGGGTAAAGAGTCCTAAGACCGGTTGGCACTATTGCCAGGCTGATGGTACCTATGCTCAATACAAATGGGTAGGAAACTACTATTTGAAGAAGTGGGGCTACATGGCTATCAACGAGTGGATTTATGACAATGACACTCAGAGCTGGTACTTTGTAGACGGAAATGGTAAGCGCGTAACCAATGAATGGAAGAGCCCATACTACCTTAAGGCTGATGGTCGCATGGCTAAAAGCGAGTGGGTTAAGCATCCAAAAACTGGATGGCATTACATTAACGCTGATGGTACCTACGCTCAAAACCAGTGGGTAGGCGCTTATTACCTCAAACAATGGGGCTACATGGCTCAGGGCGAATGGATTAAGAGTCCATCGACCGGATGGCACTACATCAACGAGAATGGAACCTACGCTCAGAATAAATGGGTAGGAGATCGATACTTGAAGAAGTGGGGCTACATGGCCGTCAATGAGTGGGTATATGACAATGCCACCAAGAATTGGTATTACGTAGGCGAAAATGGTCAACGTGTAACCAATGATTGGAAGGGTGCTTACTACCTTAAAGATGATGGTGTTATGGCTAAGGGTGAATGGATCAAGAGTCCTAAGACTGGTTGGCACTACATCAACGCTGATGGTACCTATGCTCAAAACCAATGGGTTGGACCATACTACATGAAGAAGTGGGGCTATATGGCTAAGGGCGAATGGGCAATGAGTCCATCAACCGGATGGCACTACTTCAATGAGGATGGAACCTACGTTCAGAATAAATGGGTAGGAAACTACTATCTGAAGAAGTGGGGCTATATGGCCAAGTCTGAATGGATTAAAGAAAACGACGCAGTATATTATGTCGGCAGCAATGGAGCTAAGGTAACCGGTAAGCAGGAAATCGGAGGCAAGCAGTATACCTTCGACGCAGATGGTAAGCTTATCAGTTAAGCCCTCCAGTGAGACTAGGTTAAACAACTCAATAACAATCGCTACAACAGTGAGATATACAAAAAGCAGAGTGAATTCACTCTGCTTTTTCTTTACCGATATACCTCTCAAGAATCCCCTATTGCCATATGCATAACTACTGCCAGCATGTATACGTGACTTTATCATCGTAGATGAACTGCAATCGGAGATTAAACTACCACTCGAGAGTTTCTTGACGTATAATAAATCTGATACGGCTCGTTATAGATTTCTTATATGCAGTATATAAAACTTATGATGATGCCTTAAATTAATAGTTGAGGGTATTATATATCCTAAACACAAGCGAACCATCTCTGTAAAGGAGTTATATATGGAAATGGATGATAAGAAAAAGCGTCGTTCACTCATATTGTACTTCCTCATTGGAGCCGGACTGATCTTTGGAATCAACCAGTTTGTTGCCCCTAAGATGAGAAGTACAGTTATAGAACCTGTTCCTTATTCAACTTTCATCGCCGCTATTGACGAGGGTAAAGTTACTGAAGTAGAAGTTCAAGACGGCAATAAGATTCTCTTCCGTACCTCTGAAGGCGGACAAACTAAAGCTTACGAGGCAGAAAATACCTACGGAAAGCTTGCCCCTGAAGTTCAAAACAAGCTTCAAGATCAAAAGATTACCTACGGAGCAACCATCTCCGATAGCACCAACACCGTACTTATTACCTATATGGTATTGAGCTACCTCCTCCCTATCGCTATCTTCCTCTATGTAGGATGGAGAATTAAAAAGCGCATGCAAAGCATGGGAGACGATATGCCTTCTATGACTTTCGGCGGAGGCGGAATGGGTCTTGGCAAAAGCGGAGCTAAGGTAATTGAAGGCCAGGAAACAGGCGTTACCTTTAAGGATGTTGCAGGCCAGGATGAGGCTAAGCGCTCTCTTACCGAGATCGTAGACTTCCTTGAGAAGCCTGAGCGCTACACCGCTATCGGAGCTAAGCTTCCTCGAGGTGCTCTCCTTGTAGGCCCTCCAGGAACCGGTAAAACCCTCCTCGCAAAAGCTGTAGCTGGTGAGGCAGGAGTTCCATTCTTTAGCATGAGTGGATCTGAATTCGTTGAGATGTTTGTAGGACGAGGCGCAGCTAAGGTTCGTGACCTCTTCAAGCAGGCAAACGAGAAAGCTCCTTGCATTGTATTTATTGACGAGATCGACACCATCGGAAAGAAGCGTGGTGCCCAGCTTCAGTCAAACGACGAGCGTGAACAGACTCTCAATCAGCTCTTGACCGAGATGGACGGATTCGACAACCATAAGGGTATCGTTGTATTGGCTGCAACTAACCGCCCTGATGTGCTCGACCCTGCACTTTTGCGTCCTGGTCGCTTTGACCGCCGCATTCCTGTAGAGCTTCCTGACTTCGCAGGTCGTAAAGCCATTCTTTCCCTCCATGCAGGAGACGTAAAGATGGAAAAGGAAATCGACCTCGACATCATCGCCCGCATGACTCCAGGAGCAAGTGGTGCCGATCTTTCTAACATCATCAACGAGGCTGCTCTTCGAGCTGTTCGCCTTGGTCGCAATAAGGTCAACCAGGAAGACATCGTTGAGTCCGTAGAGGTTGTCATTGCTGGTGAGAAGCGCAAGAGCACGGTATTGAATGCTCACGAGAAGCGCGTTGTAGCCTATCATGAGATTGGCCACGCTATCGTTGCTGCCTCTCAGAAGGGCTCAGCTCCTGTATCTAAGATCACTATCGTGCCTCGTACCAGCGGAGCTTTAGGCTACACCATGCAGGTTGAGGAAGATGAGAAGTTCCTTACCACCAAGAAGGAAGCTCAGCAAAAGATTGCCGTTCTTTGCGGTGGTCGAGCAGCTGAAGAGCTTATCTTCGGAGAAGTTACCACAGGTGCTTCAAACGATATCGAGAAGGCAACCCAGATTGCTCGCAACATGGTTACCCGCTTTGGAATGAGCGACAAGTTCGGAATGGTTGCACTCGGTACCGTTCGCGATAAGTACCTCGGTGGTGGAAGTGAGCTTACCTGCTCTGAAGGTATTGCTCAGGAAGTTGATAGAGAAGTTATTAACATCGTTGAAGATGCTCACAAAGAAGCACTTCACACCCTTCAGACTCATAAGTTCAAACTCCACGAGCTTGCTAGCTACCTGGAGAAGAAGGAAACCATTACCGGTGATGAATTCATGGCGATCTTTACACGCGATGATGGATTTAAACCAAACCTTCCTAAAACTGAATAACAAACAGTACAAACCCGCTGGAAACAGCGGGTTTTTTTGCTGATAAGGTGTGACATCTTTAGACGTGTGCCCGGCAGCGAATGTGTGCTAGGGATATACTGGGGATATTAGCGGTAACGTGAAGTGGAGGTCAGCCTATGTATCACGAGATAATACTTGATGAATATAATGAAGACATATGGAGATACGGCATGGAGCACCCTGAGGAGCTCGTAAAAATGCGTTGCCTCGGAGTGTACAACCAACCCCTCACATTTCCAAAGGATATAGTATTTGAAGTGATTGTTCGCGGTGATATTGTTCATCATTGGGATGACTTCTCTCGACATTACGGCAGATGGTTGGCAAGTGACTTTGCTCCCGCTCCAGATGATGCAGAAGTTTTAATTCCTTGGGACTATAGAAGGCACATGGATGATTGGGAGTGTCTGCCACCTATGGAATACAAGCCTGAACAAACCCAAGAAGAAATCAGGGTTGAAATCCAAGAGAAATACCGAACACATGAGTATAGATAAGTAATAACACTACGTTAGGAACACCTATGTACTATGACATTGAGTTAGATTCAGCAAACGAAGAAGTTTGGAGAGCAGGTATGGAACACCCAGAAAGAGTTCGCAAGATGCGATGTCTGGGTGATGAATGTTTCCCAATTAGCCTTCCAAGAGGATTTATTTTTGAGGTGTTAGTCTTAGATGATGAGGAAGGTGTCTTATACTGGGATGATTTCTCTGATGACTATAGATATTCTGACATCGAATACTTTGAACCTGCACCAGAAGATGCCAAGGTAGAAGCACCTTTTGATTTTCGCCGATACCTTGATACGGACGTAATTCTTCCACAGTTGAAATACTATAAAGAACAGACTATTGATGAAATAAGGAAAGAATTTAGGGAAAGAGGCTAATCAAACATCGATCACGTCCAAATTGTTGGTGTATAGAAAATTCTCATAAGTCGTTAACTAATCAATCAACAGCGTTACAATCCTATAGAAAATTTAAC